>Ga0209390_10001311_pt1 | contig 48834 bp, 51 predicted proteins | sample BON01_FD_187212 | JGI IMG/M metagenome (GOLD analysis project Ga0209390, IMG submission 187212) | Freshwater microbial communities from Lake Bonney liftoff mats and glacier meltwater in Antarctica - BON-01 (SPAdes) (version 2) | ecosystem: Environmental > Aquatic > Freshwater > Ice > Glacier...
CACAGGACTTCTGTGTCATCCGCGCCTACCTCGATACCATGCTCAAGCAAGGGCATAATGTCTTCGAGGCGCTTCGCTTGGCCTTCATCGGTCAGCCCATCTCGCCTGCCCTTGGCTGAATAGACACTCGTTTTTTATCATTTCCGTCGCACTGGGACTTGTGTCCACGCAGTCGTCGTGGGCGCAGTCTGACTATCCATCCCGTCCTGTTCGCCTTGTGGTTTCATCCGCGGCTGGAGGAACGGGGGACACGCTGGCGCGGCTCATCGTGAAACAAGTCGGCGCGGATCTCAGAGGCATCATCGTCGTGGATAACCGCCCGGGGGCCAGCGGCATTATCGCCACCGATACTGCGGCCAAAGCGAACCCGGATGGCTACACCTTGCTTCAGACATCATCGAGCGTGATCACGGCGGCTGCCATGGGCCGCAAGCTGCCCTACGACGTGATGAAGGATCTGGCGCCCATAACCAATATCGGAACTGCGGAGGGTTACCTCGTATTGGTTAATGCCGGCGTGCCAGCCAAATCCATTCCGGAACTGGTCGCCTTGGCGAAGTCCAAGAACCTGCTGTATGGCTCTCCCGGGAACGGCAATGGTATCCACTTCATGACGGAATCGATGAGTCTCAGGGCCGGAATCAAGATGACGCATGTTCCTTATAAGGGGCTCGCGCCGGCGATTACCGCCATTCTTTCCGGCGAACTGCAGGTACTTCTTGCGCCGCCGCTGGCGACAAGGGCGCACATCGAGTCGGGCAAACTGCGGGCGCTGGCGTCGGTAAGCCAGAAGCGGGTTACCGGAATGCCCGACCTTCCGACGATGCAGGAGTTGGGCTTCAAGGGCTTCACGTTGCTCGGCGGCTGGCAGGGCGTATTTGCCCCGGCGGGCGTGCCCGCCGGTATTCTGAACAGACTGAACAAGTCCTTCGCTAAAGCCATTAATCAGAATGAGGTCCAGACGTTCATGCAGAAGGGCGGCTATATACCGGACGGAGGAAGTTCGGCCGAATTTCGTGCGCTGCTGCAATCGGATTTCAAAAATTTTAGGGATCTCGCAAAAACCACCAATATCCGGGCGTACTGATTCGAACACGTAAGGCTACTCCGGCAACTGTGCGTTTTCCACTGATCCAGCTTGCCTTAAATTGTGTCACCAGTTAATTCATATTTAACAGAGCAACGCCAAGGAGAAAATATCCATGTTCATTGTTGATTCGCAGGTACATCTTTGGTTGGACGAAACGCCGGAACACCCATGGGTGAAGGGAGCGCGAGAACGTCTGATCAAGAACGGGCACCGCACCGAAGCCTTTACTTACGAGGAATGTCTGAAGCACATGGATCAGGCAGGCGTCGACCGTGTGATGATTGTCCCGGGTTCATGGGAAGGCGATCGCATCGATTACGCGCTACGTGCGTGCGAGGCGCATCCCGACCGATTTGGTGTAATGGCGCGTATCCCGCAGAACAAGCCCAAAGAAGCAATGGCCATGCTCAAGGACTGGCAGTCGATCCCGTACGTGAAGGGCACACGCCTGACTTTCCATCGGCCGATCGATCGCAATTGGATGATTGATGGCACCATGGACTGGTACTGGCCTTTCGCCGAGAAACATGGCGTAAAGACCATGATTCATGCGCCGATTTGGAAGCGCGAAACGGGCGAGGTAGCGGAAAAACACCCAGGACTGCGCTTGATTGTCGACCACATGGGTATATTCACGCGCCTGATGGACGACGCGATCGAATACTGGGTCGAGGAAACGCTCGAACTCGCCAAGCATCCCAACATCTACGTCAAGGTTTCCGCACTGCCGAGTTATTCCAGCCAACCCTATCCGTTCGAGAACGTGAACAAGTACGTGCGGCAGATGGTGGAGGCGTTCGGTGCAGAACGCTGTTTCTTTGGCACGGATCTGACGCGCCAGCTCAATCACGGCCTGAGCTACCAGGATTGCATCGAACAGTTCACCAAACACATGGGCTTCAGCCAGCAGCAGCTGGAGTGGATCATGGGGCGCGGAATCTCCGAGTGCCTCGAGTGGCCGGCTACGCGCTGAATACAGGGGGAGAATGAGTTATGAAATATGGACGCTTCGAACAGCAGGGACGCGTCTTCTTCGGCATCGTCGAGGGTGACGCCGTGCAGGAGCTTGAGGGCTCCATCTTCGATAGCTACAGCAAGACCACAAAGCGGCATGCGCTCGCTGATCTGAAAATCCTGACACCGTGCATGCCGTATAACTTTTATTGCGCGGGTCTCAATTATCTCGCGCATTTCGAGTGGGCAAGCAAGCGCAAGGGCATCGAGCGCAAGCCGCCGACCAAGGCCGACATTGGTTACCGTTCACCAAACGCACTATGTGCGACCGGTGAGACCATTATCATCCCGGCAGACTCGCCGGGCCCGGTGCAGTATGAGGGTGAACTGGTCGCGGTCATCGGGCGAAAAGCAAAAAAACTTTCGGAGGCGGACGCGCTTTCCTGCGTGCTGGGTTATACCTTGGGCAACGATCTCAGCGAGCGCGGCTGGCAGGCTTCCGACCGCACGCTATGGCGTGGAAAGAATTGCGATACTTTCAAACCCATGGGGCCGTTTATCGTGCCGGGACTTGATCCGATGAACCTGACGATATCGGTCAGGATGAACGGCGAGCAAGTGTCGGAGTATTCGACCAGCAAGATGCTGTTCTCAGCGCAGCATTACATTTCCCAGATCAGCCAGTACATGACGCTATGGCCCGGTGATGTGGTGTGGTTGGGCACTGACAATCCGACGTTGCCGGACCTTAAAGGCGGCGATGTTTGCGAGATCATCCAGCAAGACATCGGCGTGCTGAGCAACCCGGTGATTCGAGCGAAGGAGTGAATGTGATGAAGATCGCTGTGGCCGATGACTATCAGGATATCTTTCGTGCGGCGCCGGGCTATGCCCGGCTCGCGGCACACGAGGTGATTGTGTACAACGAGCCGGTGAAAGACGTGCCGGCACTGGCAGGACGCCTGCAGGACGCAGACATTGTGGTGTTGACGCAGCAGCGCACACGATTTCCGCGTGAACTGATCGAGCTGCTGCAAAAGCTGACCTTCATCAGTCAGACGGGGCGTAATACAGGGCACTTGGATGTGGCAGCCTGTACCGAGCGCGGCATTGTCGTTTCCGCGATCGGCGGTGGATACCCGCACGCCACGGTCGAACTGACTTGGGGCCTCATCATCGCGGCATTGCGCCATATTCCGTATGAGGCGGCGCGCCTGAAGGCGGGGCACTGGCAGTCCACTACCGGCACGCGCCTGCATGGACTGACGCTGGGAATCTACGCTTATGGCCGTATTGGCAAACTGGTTGCCGACGTTGGCCAGGCATTCGGCATGAAAATCCTGTGCTGGGGCCGCGATGCATCGACCGCACGTGCGAAACAGGATGGCCATACGGTCGCAGTGAGTCGCCAAGAGTTCTTCGCGCAGGCTGACGTGCTGAGTCTGCATTTGCCGCTGCGAGACGAGACTCGCAGCGGCATTACCGCAGCTGACCTCTCTCTGATGAAAAACACTGCGCTACTGGTCAACACCAGCCGTTCCGGAATCATAGCCAAGGGGGCGCTAGTGGATGCACTGAAAAAGGGCCGACCAGCATACGCTGCCGTCGACGTGTTCGATGACGAACCGGTACTGGGTGCAGACGACCCGATTCTCGCTCTGCCCAACGTGCTATGCACACCGCATCTTGGCTATGTGACTCGCGAAACCATCGTTCACCACTACGAAGATGCAGTGGATCAGATTATTGCGTTTTGTGCAGGCACCCCGATCAACATGGTCAATCCCGATGCAGAGAAGTGATATGGGGTCAGGTCTAGTGATATGGGGTCAGGTCTTGCAATCCAACATTTTCTTGGCTAGATTGCCGTCATGGCAAGACCATTAAGAATCGAGTTGGCGGGAAGGCTGTACCACATCACTTCGCGTGGTGACCGGCGCGAAAACATTTATTACAGTGAGGCGGATCGTCTGGCTTGGCTGGATATTTTTGGCCAGGTATGCAGTCGCTTTAACTGGGTTTGCCATGCCTGGTGTCAGATGACCAATCATTACCACGTGGTGGTGGAGACTGTTGAACATGAAAATGTGGGGTCAGGTCTTGCAATCCAGCATTCTCTAATTTGGATGGTGATAAAAGGCGAATGACAATGCGTGATTGCAAGACGGTATCTGTCCCCGTGGCATTCAAAGGAGCCCCTTTAATTAAACGGCGATAGCCCGGTTCCCGGGAGCGAGGTTAATGTAATTAATTGTTTTTAAAGGATATTCCAAAATGGGGTCAGACACGATTATTGGGCTTGCCCAGCCTTGAATATCGTGTCTGACCCTCATGGCACTCGGTTAAACGTTTATCCTTTTTGGCGGGGGTTGGCGGGTGGGATATGCGCGGATTTTTCGGTGTAACCCAGTAAAAATGGTGGGTTACACGCCCGCTTTAAGCAGTCGCCGCTATGACTGCGGCTTAACCGAGTGCCATGAGTGTCTGACCCCATTTATTCTCGCATTTATTCTCGCATCCATTACGATCTCGACTACCGCACGCTGCATCCGGTGTTCCACACCGAGCGCTTCACGGTCAACGGCAACCCGGGCGCCGATGCTGCGCAAGCGGAATTATGGACAGCCAGCGCCGCCGGTCATTACGCCATGGCGGAAACCGCATACTTTTGATGCGGATTTCGCCATGCCCGGTTTCGCCTCCGGTCCAGTGACCGTCGCGCCGAGGCCATGCTATAGTTTGACGGCAGCATCGCCATAATGATTCCCTCATCCTCAGATTGCAGGTAACCCTGTAACCCTGTGAAAAATTTCATTCATCTGCTGCGGGCGGCCGCGCTGCCCGGTTTCGCCATTGCGCTGGTCAGCGCACTTGCCGCGCTGCTGTCGGGTCTGGGCCATCGCTGGGGATGGTGGGATTATCGCTTGGGATTCACCGTGCTGAAATGGGCGGCCTGGGGTGGCGCCGCCGGCATGGCGCTTTCGCTCATCGGGTGCATAGCCTCCGGCGCCTCCGGCCTGAAACGCGGCCTGCTCCTGGGCCTGGCCGGCATCGTGATCGGCGCTCTGTCTTTTGGTCTGCCGTGGTCGATGCGCAGCCAGGCCCAGGGGTTGCCGCCCATCCATGACATCACCACGGACACCGTCAATCCGCCGCAGTTTGTAGCGATATTGCCGCTGCGAAAGAATGCTCCCAACAGCGCTGATTACGCCGGCGGCAAAATCGCCGAACTGCAGAAAAAAGGCTATCCCGATATTGCCCCTCTTGTCATGGAGGCGCCGCCGGGCGCGGCGTTCGACCGGGCATTAAGCGCGGCGCAGGCGCTGAGCTGGGAAATCGTGGCGGCGGAGCCCGGCGAGTACCGCATCGAGGCCACCGCCACCACCCTGATGTTCGGCTTCAAGGACGATGTCGTCATCCGCATCACGCCGGCCGGTCGCGGCAGCCGCGTCGATGTGCGCTCCGTCTCGCGCGTTGGCCGCAGCGACCTCGGCACCAACGCCAGACGCATCCGTGCATTTCTAAACTCACTGCGGGCGCAACAACCGAAAACCTGATTCGATTACCACCCCGATTCGCGCTCGGGTGACGCCGTAATTTTGTGAATGCTCAGGTCGGAGCCGTTGAACTCCTCCTCCTGGTCCAGCCTGATGCCGACCACTGCCTTGAGCGCGCCGTAAACGACTGCGCCCCCGACTAGCGCGACACCGATGCCGAGCAGCGTGCCGAGCAGTTGCGACATGAACGTCACGCCGCCGATCCCGCCGGGGCAAGGGGGCAAGGGGTCAGGTCTTGCATTCCAACATTTACCCTGTTAATTTCCGGGCATGGCGAGACCTCTAAGGCTGGAACTGGCAGGCGGGCTGTACCACGTGACTTCGCGTGGCGACCGACGCGAAGATATTTACTTCGGTGAGGCTGACCGACTGGCGTGGCTGGAGATTCTGGGGCAGGTGTGCAACCGCTTCAACTGGGTGTGCCACGCATGGTGTCAGATGACCAATCACTACCATGTGGTGGTCGAGACGGTCGAAGGCAATCTGGCACTGGGCATGCGCCAGCTCAACGGCGTCTACACGCAGACGATCAATCGCACCCACCGCCGCGTGGGCCATGTGTTTCAGGGCCGCTACAAGGGCATCCTTGTAGAGAAAGACAGCTACCTGCTGGAGCTGGCACGTTATGTCGTGCTCAACCCCGTGCGCGCTGGCATGGTGCGCGAGGCTGCGGCATGGCCGTGGAGCTCATACCACGCGATGATTGGAGTAGACGCTGCGCCGCCGTGGCTGCAAACCGACTGGATCTTGGGCCAGTTCTCCCCGCAGCGCGGGCGTGCCATCAAGCGCTATATCGATTTCGTGCAGGCGGGTGTTAAGTTGCCGAGCCTGTGGGAGAACTTGCGCGGACAGGTGTTTCTGGGTGGTGACGCGTTTATCAAGCGCATGCAAAAGCGCTCGGACAAAGCCGCGATTGGCGAGATACCCCGCGCCCAGCGCCGGCCGCTGGCGAAGCCGCTCAGCCATTATCGCGCGCTCGTCGACGCGAAGCAGAGCATGGTCGCGGCCTACGCCACGGGGGATTACACGATGCAGGCCATTGCAGATGCCTTTGGTGTGCACTATGCGACGGTGAGCCGCGCAGTCAAACAGAGCGAGGGAAATGTATGATTACAAGACCTGACCCCAAATGTGGTCGTTTTCCATCAGCCGGTCACTGCACCAACATCGTTGCCTGGGGCGCTTGATCGTGGCAAGGTTCCGGCACGGGCGACAAAAACGTTCCGCCCCGGGAGGACAGCGACATGACCGAGATTACTAAAAAACGCGTCGACACCGCAGGCGAATTCCTCGTCGACTGGTTTCAGATTATTGCCCTGTTCGTGCTTGGCGGCACCATCGTGTGGGCAGCAGCGCATGAATACCTGCGCCTGATTGATGCCGGTCGCGCGAAGCTCGACGACATACTGCTGCTGTTCATCTACGTCGAACTCGGCGCCATGGTCGGAATGTACTTCAAGACCAACCGGCTGCCGGTGCTGTTTCTGCTCTACATCGCGATCACAGCCATCACCCGGTTTCTCGTTGCCGACATACACGTTCTGACACCGGTCAATGTCCTGATATTCACCGGCGCGCTGCTGATCCTTGCGGTTGCAATCCTTGTGCTGCAGGTGGTGATGGCGAAATTCTCCACGAACGAGGAACCGAAGGTCACCGAACACTGATCATTCCTGTCATGGCAGCGCCACGGACAGAGCGCTTCAAGCGCCCGTCCACTGCGGCTGCTGCTTCGCCATGAAGGCCTCGACGCCGATCTTGAAATCACGACTGCCGTAGCATTCGCGGATCAAGTCCAGCCCGTCCGGAAGGCCCGCATGCAACAGCCGCCTGAGCCCTTCCTTGGTCACGCGCATGGTCACCGGTGCGTTGGCGACCAGCCGCGCGCACAGTTCATCGACCCGCGCATCGAGCGCTTCCGGGGCAACGATCTCGGCAAGGAAACCTGCTGTCAGTGCCTCTTCCGCGGTAAGGTTCTCGGCCAGCACCAGCATTTTTTTGGTGCGTGAAATGCCGAACGCCGCTGCCAGCAGCGCCATGTTCTCCACCGACAGACAATTGCCCAGGGTGCGGGCAATCGGCACGCCAAAGCGCGAGCCGGGCGTGGCGATGCGCAGGTCGCAGACCGTGGCGATGGCGAGCCCGCCACCGATCGCCCAGCCCTCGACCACGCACAGCGTGGGCACTTGGAGATTCTCGACGTGCGCCAGATAAGTGGCGACATTGCGTTCATATTCGATGCCGTCTTCGTCCGACCTAAATTCGCGGAACTGGCCGATGTCGGTGCCAGCCACAAAAGCCTTGCCGCCGGCACCGCGGAACACCGCCACGCGCACCTCGCGGTCGGCCGCGATTTTGCTGCAGGCTGCGGCCATCTGCTCATACATGGTCCAGGTCATGGCATTGCGCGCCGCTGGCCGGTCAAAAGTAACGCGGGCCACCGCGCCTGCGCGCTCATAACGTACCGCACCCTGGTCACTCATCGCTGCTGCTCCTCATTATGTTCATTGCGCGGACATGACAATGTGACCGCGATCGATACGCTCACCGGAAATGATCAAACCCTTTTTGCTGCAGTGCCAGTGGCAATCCGTCGCCATCCACCACCACGACGCTGCAGATACCAGCAGGCGCGCGGATTACTCCACCGATACGCGTTACTTTCACACGAGCGCGCTTGCCGGCGCGTTCAACCGCGGCACGCTTTGCCGGCGGCGCCGTAAAACACAGCTCGTAATCATCGCCGCCTCCCAGCAGCGCCGCCTGCGCCACAGGTGATGCCAGATGTTTTTTCATCAGCGCCGACAACGGCAGGTGCTCATGCGCAATCACGGCGGCCACTTTTGAGCGTTCACAGATATGACCGAGGTCGGCTATAAGTCCATCTGAGACGTCGATCGCGCTGTGAGCAACACCGCGCAACGCCAGCCCCAGTGCCACCCGCGGCGTAGGCCAGTCCAGACGTTTCATTGCCCGCACGCGTTCGGCAGGTTTTAATTTGATGCGTTTGTTTTTTGCGGCCACCGCCAGCGCAGCATCACCCAGCGTGCCCGACACCCAGATGTCATCACCGGGCTTTGCACCATCACGGCGCAGCACTTGCCGCGCCGGCACCTCGCCGATGATCTGCACGCAGATGTTGAGCGGCCCGCGCGTGGTGTCGCCGCCGATCAGGTCCACGCCGTGTGTGCGTGCGAGTTTCATGAAGCCGCGGGAAAACGCCGCCACCCAGCGTACATCGGCTTTGGGCAGTGCGATACCCATCGTCACCCAGCGCGGCGTCGCGCCCATCGCCGCCATGTCCGACAGATTCACTGCCAGCGCCTTGTGACCGATGGATTCGGGATCGGCATCACTGAAAAAATGCCTTCCGCCAACCAGCATGTCGGCAGAAACCGCCAGCAGTTTGCCGCTGCCCGCCCTGATCAGCGCAGCGTCGTCGCCTACGCCCAGCGCAGTACGTTTGGCGTTGTGCGTGAAGTACTGCCTGATCAGTTCGAATTCGGAGGGCATCGCAATCCGTATTGTGCCCTGATCCGTCGATTGCGCACACCCGTGCCGCACAAACTGCCTGCCCTTCATGCACAACTTTTTTCGCAGACTCGTTTGGCCCCGCCCCGAAATTACCCGAAAACACCATCACCGAATAATGAGCAACCCTGCACCAGCGCGCCCTGAATAATCCGCATGACCCTGCCGTTGCAGGCATGGGCAGAATCCTGGCCGTCAAAAACAGCGCTGCAGGTGTTGGTGTATTGCCGAACTATTTCCTTGTTGCGACATCTGATTGCATGAATGTGGAGCCAACTTCGGGCTCTTACCCAGGGTCTCCAGACCATGCGATGTTACAATCGCTGCGCTGTTGAGTATTCTCAATAGCGCAGCGATATTGTGTTTCCACACAGCGCTGAAGTTTTACGTTTCAAGATTTGCTTTTTAATTGCCAGAAGGAAATAGCCAGTGAAAAAACTTTTACTCCCCGTACTCGTGCCTGCCTCTCATTTTCAGTGCCCGCATGGTCCCAGGCCTACGTAGGCGGTTCAGTCGGGAAATCCGACCACAACCAGAATCGCGGCGACTGGAACGGTGGCGCAGGCTTCACGAGTTCGTATGACAACTCCGACACCGCTTACAAACTGTTTGGCGGATACAAATTCAACCCGAACTTTGCCGTTGAAGGCGGTTACACCGATCTGGGCGACTACAGCGCGCGGATCACGGGTGGTGGCGATGTCGGCAATGCCAAAATCAAAACCGATTCACTGAACCTGTTCGCCGTCGGCATACTGCCCATGGACCAGTTCTCGCTGTTCGCCAAGGCCGGCATCTCGCGCAACAAGTCGAAAATGGACTTCACCAGCACTGGCGTGGCATTTACTCAGTAGTCGCCAACTTAGACGACACGTTCCCAGCTTCGGCGCTCTGTGATGGACGCGGCGTTATGTCGCGCAAATTACCGACTTCTGAGTAATGCCACCGACTCCGGCTCAAAAACAAAAACCTCGTTTGCCTGGGGTATCGGTGCCAGCTACGCCATCAATAAACAGTTGAGCGTGCGCGTCGAGTATGAAGACCTCGGCAAGGCCGGCGAAACCAACAGTGGCTTCACCGTTGCCGGCAAGACCAGCAACAGCAAGCCCCGGCTGTTGTCGGCAGGATTGCAGTACTCGTTCTGATCCACTGCAAAGCAGTTCAAAAAAAAGCCCGGCACGCCGGGCTTTTTTCATGGCGCTGCGCCCGCGGGTTTAACCCTGCCGGTTCGCATCCTCTGCCTGGACCGGTTGTTCCGCCTGCGCCTGCTGCGCACGCTGATGCTCGGCCATCTGCTCAGCAAACTTTTTCTTCAATTGCTGCGGAAACCAGAAATCCACCGCGGCGAAGCCGAAAAAGAAAAACATCATAATATTGCGCGCACTCGACGACAGTTCGCCGCCGAAGAACAGCACATAGCAGCCGAGCACCAGGTTCAGCGCGCCGGCGAAGTAGAAGGTGTAAATGCGTTTTTTCAGTCTCGGGTCCATCACCTGCTCCAATGTTCTGTGGTCGATAATTCCGCTGCCTACCTGCGCCCGGCCTGCACTTCGGGCGCGCGCAGTTGCGCCGCCATTTTGTCGAGCACGCCGTTTACATATTTGTGGCCGTCGGTACCGCCGAACGACTTGGCCAGTTCAATGGCCTCGTTAATGATCACCCGGTATGGCACTTCGGGACACTGGCGAAACTCGAATCCCGCCAGCAGCAGAATGCCCCGTTCCACCGGCGACAGGCTTTTGTAGGCGCGATCAAGCAGCGGTGCGATCAGTTGCTCCATCTCCGCGGCGACCGCCACCGTGCCGTTGAGCAGCAATGAAAAATATTCCGTGTCGATCTTGCCGAAACCTTCGGCATCACCCAGTTGTGCAGCTATGGTCTGTGGATCAGTACCCGCGAGCTGCCACTGGTAGAGGCCCTGCAATGCGAATTCGCGCGAACGGCGGCGGCTGGATTTCATGGTTTTCCGGTGTGGCGGCCACACCTGGTGCGGCACAAAATAATTAATTAAATCAACGGCTTATAAATAATACGGTTACTACAGACTACAGTCGCTCCAACTACAGTCGCTCCAACAGCCGCGCCATCTCGATCGCCGCCAACGCGCAATCCAGGCCCTTCTGCGCCATGCGCACTTCGGCCTGCTCTTCATTCTCGGTAGTCAGGATACCGTTGGCGATGGGCACACCGGTCGCCAGTTGCACATCACTGACGCCGCGCGAGGATTCATTGGAAACAATCTCGAAGTGGTAGGTCTCGCCGCGAATCACTGCGCCCAGCGCAATCAGCGCATCGTATTGTTCACTGAGCGCCATCTGCTGCAGCGCCAGCGGTATCTCCAGCGCACCGGGCACTGTGACGATACACAGATCCTCTTTCACCACGCCGTGTTTGAGTAGCGCAGCAGTGCAACTGGCCAGCAGTCCCTCACCGATATCGGCACTGAAGCGGCCGACTACTATGCCGATCCGCAGGCCCGCGCCATCATGATCCGGTTCCAGTTCCCTGATGTCGTCTTCACTTGCCATTTATTTACCCTTCATTCTTCATGCTTGTCAGGCGGTTGCAGATAACCCGTTACTTCCAGATCAAACCCCGCCATGCTCGGCATGCGCAGCGGCTGCGCCAGCACACGCATTTTTTTGACGCCCAGATCGCGCAGGATCTGCGCGCCGATACCGTAATTACGGAGCACGACTTTCGCAGCATTGCCGCGCTCGTGCTGCGGCCGCGCACGCTCCAGCAGCTCGGCGGCAGTCTCCTGCCGGTGCAGCAGGATGATCACACCGCGGCCTTCGCTTGCAACCGCCGCCATCGCATCATTAAGATTCCACGAATGGCTGGTGGCTCCGGTATCCAGCACGTCGATCAGCGACACCGGCTCATGCACCCGCACCAGCACGTCATCGCGCGGCGTGAACTTGCCGCGCACCAATGCAAGGTGGGTCTGCTTGCTCACCGCCTCGCTGTAGGCTACCAGCCGGAACATGCCGTGCGCGGTTTCGATGTCGCGCTCGGCCGCGCGCACCACCAGTGATTCATTGCTGCTGCGGTACTGAATGAGATCGGTAATGGTGCCGATTTTTAATTTGTGCTCGGCGGCAAACTCGATCAGATCCGGCAGCCGCGCCATCTCGCCGTTGTCCTTGAGGATTTCGCAGATCACCGCCGCCGGCGTCACACCCGCCAGCCGCGCCAGGTCGCAACCGGCTTCGGTATGCCCGGCGCGCACCAGCGTGCCGCCGTTCTGCGCCATCAGCGGAAAAATGTGTCCCGGCTGTACGATGTCGTCAGGGCCGGCGTCGGCACGTATCGCCGCCTGCACCGTGCACGCGCGGTCCGCCGCCGAAATGCCGGTGGTGACGCCCTCGGCCGCTTCGATCGACAGCGTGAAATTGGTACCCATCGGCGAGCGGTTGTTGCTGACCATCAGCGGCAGGTTCAGCTGCCGGCAGCGCTCCTCGGTCAGCGTCAGACAGATCAGGCCGCGCCCGTAGCGCGCCATGAAGTTGATCGACTCGGCCGTCGCAAATTCAGCAGCGAGTACCAGATCACCCTCATTCTCGCGGTCTTCCTCGTCAACCAGCACCACCATGCGCCCGGCGCGCATGTCGGCAATGATGTCAGCAGTTGAACTGATGGCCACGTCGTCTTTTCCTGCTTTCAATGCTTCAGTCCCTTTTTTACTGCAACGTCCTGCAGGCGCTCAATGTAACGCGCCAGCATATCCACTTCCAAATTGACTCGCGCGCCCGACCGCAAATTCTGCAGTGTCGTCGCCGCCAGCGTGTGCGCGATCAGGTTGACTTCAAACTCTGCACCATCAACCGCGTTAACCGTCAGGCTGACGCCGTCCACGGCCACCGAACCCTTGCGTGCGATGTAACGCGCAATATCCTGCGGCACCGCAATCACCAGACGCCGATTATCGCCCACCAGCTCGAAGCGCGATACCTTACCGGTGCCATCAACATGGCCGGTCATCAGATGGCCGCCCAGTCGGTCAGCGAGGCGCAGCGCTTTTTCCAGATTGACTGACGCACCCTGCGCGAAACCGGCGACGCAATCCAGCGTCGCCTGCGACACTTCGGCGTCGAAATGCGTTTTGTCGAACGCAACCACGGTCAGGCACACGCCGCTGACGGCGATGCTGTCGCCCAGCGCCACATCCCTGAGATCGAGTTCACGCGCCGCGATGCGCAGCCGCACGCCACCCGGCGCAGGCTTGACGGAATCTATCTGGCCGACAGCGGCGACTATCCCGGTAAACATCAGCGCGCCCTCACCGGTCTATCCTCGCCAGCACCCGCAGATCTTCGCCGATACGCTGCACATCGGTGATGCGCACCTTTTGCCGATCCTGCAGTTTCGCCAGCGGCGGCAGATGGAACATGCCCTGCGCGGTGTTGCCGAGTATGTTCGGCGCCAGATAGATTAGCAGTTCATCGACCAGGCCTTCCTGCAGCAATGAACCATTGAGCTTGTGCCCGGCCTCGACATGGATTTCGTTGCAACCGCGACGCGCCAGCTCCTGCAGCAGCGCCGGCAGTTCGACCTTGCCTTCATGATTGGGCAGTACCACTACTTCAGCGCCGCGCGCACGCAGCGCGACACTGCGCGGCGCGTCTACACCGGCCGCGGCAAATAGTGTACCCGGCCGCAGCACACGCGCATTCAGTGGCGTCTGCAGCCGGCTGTCGACCACCACTCTGAGTGGCTGGCGTGAGGTTTCGACGTCACGCACCGTCAGTTGCGGATCGTCATCTTTCACGGTGCCGACGCCGGTCAACACTGCGCAGGACCGTGCCCGCCAGGCGTGGCCGTCCTTGCGCGCCGCATCACCGGTAATCCACTGGCTCTGGCCATCGGCCAGCGCCGTGCGGCCATCAAGGCTGGCAGCGACTTTCATGCGCACCCACGGCGTGCCGCGCGTCATGCGCGCGACAAAACCGATATTCAGTTCACGCGCTTCCGTTTCCATCAAGCCGACCTCGACCGCAATACCCGCGGCCTTCAGTTGGGCAATGCCCTTGCCCGCGGTGTCAGGGTTGGGGTCTGTCATCGCCACAATCACCCGCGCCGGTTTTGCCGCCAGCAGCGCATCGACGCAGGGCGGCGTGCGACCGTGGTGCGCGCAGGGTTCCAGCGTGACATACAGCGTTGCACCTCTGGCCTGGTCACCCGCTGCCTGCAGGGCGATCGGCTCGGCATGCGACTCGCCGGCTTTTTGATGCCAGCCTTCGCCGACAACCGCGCCGTCCTTGACGATCACGCAGCCGACGCGCGGATTGGGTGTGGTCGTGTAAAGGCCGCGTGCGGCGAGTTCCAGCGCGCGGACCATGTAACGCTGATCATCAGGAGTAAACATCATGATTTCGGCCTGCGCCCGTGCTGCGGCAATGGCAGTTACTTGCGGCTCGGCCGGCGCACTTCCTTGATCACGTCGGTGAAATCATCGACGCCCTGGAAGCTGCGATATACCGAGGCAAAACGGATGTAGGCGACTTCGTCGAGTTTTTTTAATTCGCGCATGACCATTTCTCCGACCCGCCGCGCCAGGACTTCGCGCTCCCCCAGCGCGAGCAGCTCCTGCGTCAGCGCGCCTATGGCTTCATCGACGAGCTGTGTCGGCACCGGCCGTTTGTGCAGCGCACGCATGAAACTGGTGCGCAGCTTGACCAGATCGAATTCGGCGCGGCTGCCGTCCTGCTTGACGACCTGCGGCATGCGCAGCTCGACGGTCTCGTAGGTCGTGAAACGCTTGCTGCACGACACGCACTTGCGGCGGCGGCGGATGGTGTCCCCGTTGTCACTCTCGCGCGAGTCGATGACCTGGGTTTCATCCGATTTGCAGAATGGACACTTCATGAGCCGTCGTCAGCCTGGTTGATCAGCGTTCGGGTTAGCGTTCGGGTCAGCGTTGGTACACCGGAAACTTGTCACACAGCGTCTTGACGTCGCCGCGCACGCGCTTGTTCACTGTCGCATCCTGCGGCGCATCGAGCACGTCGGCAATCAGGTGGCCCAGTTTCTCGGCTTCGTGTTCCTTGAAGCCGCGGGTGGTCATGGCCGGAGAACCGATACGCACGCCACTGGTGACTGTCGGCGTGCGGGTGTCATTGGGCACCGAATTCTTGTTGACCGTGATGTTGGCACTGCCCAGCGCCTTTTCCGCCTCCAGTCCGGTGACCGGTTTTTCGCGCAGGTCGAGCAGGAACATGTGGCAGTCAGTGCGACCGGACACGATGCGATAGCCGCGCTCCTGCATGACTTTCGCCATCACCCGCGCGTTGTCGAGCACCTGCTGCTGGTATTTGCGGAAATCCTTGGACATCGCTTCTTTCAGCGCCACCGCCTTGGCCGCGATCACATGCATCAGCGGCCCACCCTGCGAACCCGGAAACACTGCAGAGTTCAGCACCTTCTCATGCCTTGCATCGGCCAGTATCATGCCGCCGCGCGGACCGCGCAGCGTCTTGTGCGTAGTGGTCGTCACAAAATCCGCAATGCCTACCGGCGTCGGATACAAACCAGCTGCCACCAGTCCCGCGTAATGCGCCATGTCAGCCATCAGCAACGCATCAACACTGTCGGCAATCTCGCGGAAGCGTTTCCAGTTGATCACCAGCGAATACGCCGATGCCCCGGCGACAATCAGCTTGGGCTTGCGCACCTTGGCCAGTTCAGCGACTTCCTCGTAATCGATTTCCTGGGTTTCTGCGTTCAGCCCGTACGATACGGCGTCGTAATACTTGCCGCTGATGTTGACCTTGGAGCCGTGCGTCAGGTGGCCACCGTCGGAGAGTCGCATGCCGAGTATGGTTTCTCCGGGATGCAGCGTCGCCAGGAACACCGCGGCATTGGCCTGCGCGCCCGAATGCGGCTGCACGTTGGCATAACCCGCCTTGAACAGCTCCTTGGCACGGTCTATCGCCAGCTGCTCGGCAATATCAACATACTCGCAACCGCCGTAATAACGTTTGCCGGGATAACCTTCGGCGTACTTGTTGGTCAGCACCGAACCCTGGGCCGCCAGCACTGCCGGACTGGCATAGTTCTCGGACGCGATCAGTTCGATATGGTCTTCCTGGCGCTGGCCTTCCTGCTGCAGCACACGAAAGATTTCGGGATCGGCGGTTTCCAGAGTGTCGGTAAAGATAGGCATGAGCGGTAGGGGTTCGCGAAGTGCGGTTACGGGATCAGGGGCGGATTTTATCATGCGAAGCGCCGTGTTCCCCGTATGATGTGCCACTGTCGCAAAGAACCATTCGCACCATGAAAATACTGCTGGCGCTGTCACGCGCTATCGACATGTTGAACGAATATGCCGGCCGCGGCGCCCGCTGGCTGATCCTCGCCTGCATACTCATCAGCGCCGGCAACGCCGTGGCGCGTTACGGCTTCAGCCTGAGTTCCAACGGCTTGCTCGAAATCCAGTGGTACCTGTATTCCATCGTGTTCCTCGGCGCCGCCGGTTACACGCTCAAACAAAACGCCCATGTGCGCATAGACCTGATTGCCGGCCGCCTGAGCCCGCGCGCGCAGGCATGGATAGACATATTCGGCCACTTGTTCATGCTGTTGCCGGTGTGCACCATCATGTTGTGGTTCGGCTGGGCAGCATTTCTTGAATCACTGCGCATCAATGAGGTTTCTGCCGACGCCGGCGGCCTGCTCAGATGGCCGATCAAATTCCTGGTGCCCGCCGCCTTCGGCTTGCTGATCCTGCAGGGCGTGTCGGAAACCATCAAGAAGTTTGCCCAACTGCGCAGCACCGGCGCCCGACCGGGGAGCGAACAATAATGGCGTTCGAGCTGCTGGCGCCGTTGATGTTCGTGGGACTCGCCGCGTTCTTGCTGCTCGGTTACCCGGTCGCATTTGCGCTCGCCGCCAACGGCCTGCTGTTCGCCGGCATCGGCATCGGTCTCGGCCTGCTGCAACCGGAACTGCTGCAGGCACTGCCGCAGCGACTGTTCGGCATCATGGCCAATCCGCTGCTGCTGGCGATTCCGTTTTTTACGTTCATGGGCCTGGTGCTGGAACGCAGCGGCATGGCAGAGGACCTGCTGGACACCGTCGGTCAACTCTTCGGCCCGGTGCGCGGCGGCGTCGCCTATGCGGTGATATTCGTCGGCGCGCTGCTCGCGGCAACCACCGGCGTAATCGCCGCATCGGTAATTGCGATGGGCCTGATCTCGCTGCCGGTAATGCTGCGTTACAACTATTCGCCGCGTCTCGCCAGCGGCGTCATCTGCGCCTCCGGTACGCTGGCGCAGATCATCCCGCCCTCCATTGTACTGATCGTGCTCGCCGATGTGCTGGGCGCCTCGGTCGGCGACATGTACGCCGGCGCCGTGCTGCCGGGCCTGGTACTGGTCACGTTGCTGACCGGATATGTATTCATCACCACCATGCTCAATCCGGCGGCCGCACCTGCGCTGCCGCCAGCGGCACGCACCAGGCGCGGCGTCCAGCTCTGGCGTCACGCCGCACTGGTGATGGTGCCGCCGCTGGCACTGATGTTCCTGGTGTTGGGTTCGATCTTCATGGGCATCGCCACACCGTCCGAAGGCGGCGCCATGGGCGCTGTAGGCGCACTGGTTCTGGCCGCTTTAAAACGCCGGCTCAACCTGACCATGCTGCGCGAAGCACTGGATGCCACCACCAAACTGTCGAGCTTCGTCATGTTCATTCTCATCGGTTCGACGGTGTTCGCACTGGTGTTCCGCGCCGTCAACGGTGATTTATGGGTGGAACGGCTGTTCACGCTGGTGCCCGGCGGCACGGTGGGTTTCCTGATCGTCGTACACCTGATGATTTTTGTACTCGGCTTTTTTATCGACTTTTTTGAGATCGCTTTTATCGTGCTGCCGCTGCTCGCCCCCGTCGCAGTCAAACTCGGCATTGCGCCGGTGTGGTTCGCCATCATGATCGGCATGAACCTGCAGACCTCGTTTCTGACGCCGCCGTTCGGCTTCTCCCTGTTTTATCTGCGCAGCGTGGCGCCGCCGCAGATCAGAACAGCCGATATCTACCGCGGCGTACTGCCATTCGTGATCGTGCAGCTGCTGGCTCTGCTGCTGGTGGTGTTTAACCCCCAACTGGTGAGCACGCTGGCCGGCACGGCTGCAGTACAGGAAACCGGCGAGCCTGGAAAGCCGGGTTCGGGGCAAACACCTGCCGCAGACAAGGCAGCAGCAGAAATAGAACGCATGCTGCGAGAAGGCCGGTAATTGCCGGTTAGTCAGCATTAAAAAACAAAAAGCCCGGCGCCTGCACGCCGGGCCTGCCCCAAACAACTGCGCCGGTTACAGGTTGAGCTTCAGCTGGTATTTTCTGACCACGCCTTTCCAGCGTGCAATTTCACTTTCGAGAAACTGGCCGAACTCCGCCGGCGACAGCACGTAAATGTCGGCGCCCAACCCGACCAGCGCATCGCGCAAATCGGGCATCGCCACCGCCTGGCGCACGGCCTCGTTCAGCCGATTGACTACCGCGGGCGGCGTTTGCGCCGGCGCAAACAACGCATACCAGTTGCGCGAATTCACCTGCGGATAACCCAGTTCCTTCATCGACGGAATATCGGGAAACAGCGTGGTGCGCTCCAGCCCGGTCAGCGCCAGCGCGCGCAGCTTGCCACTCCTGAGATGCGACACCAGCACCGGCAGATCGGCCACCATGGCCTGGGCATGTCCCGCCATGACATCCGTCACCGCGGGACCGGCCCCCTTGTACGGCACATGCGTCACCTTGATCTTTGCTTCACCCTGCAGCAATTCCAGTGCGAGATGCGTATTGCTGCCTGATCCGCTGGAGGCAAAGATGATTTCCTGCGGCCGTGATCGGGCGAGTGCAACAAACTCCTTCACCGATTTCACCGGCAGGCTGGGTGTCACGAACATCACGCCCGGCGCGGCGATGACCGGCGTGATCGGCGCCAGATCCTTTACCGGATCGAACGGCATTTTGCTGTACACCGCAGGATTGATCGCCACCGCGCTTGAAGTCGGCATCAGTAGCGTATAACCGTCGGGCCGGGCGCGGGCTACAATTTCTGCACCGATCATGCCGTTGGCCCCGCCGCGATTGTCGACGATCACCGGTTGCCCGAGGATGTCCGTCAACTTGCGCACCAGATGGCGCGCGGTAATGTCGGTCGGGCCACCGGCCGCAAACGGAACCACGATGCGGATCGGTGACTTCGGTGTCCACTGCGCGTGAACCTGCGACACGGCACCTGCAATCATCAACACTGCGGTCAGACAGCGCCATGTTTTCGTATTCATGTACATGCCTCCGGGAAAAGTCGCGTCTGCATTCTAGACCATCACCAGACCCGGCGGCAGCGCGTCGGCTACAATCAAAATACTCCCGCAACAACTCAGGCGATACCCATGAAGATCACTGCCGTCACTACTTATGCCATCAGCGTTCCCATGATCGTCGCCGGTGATGCCCCGATGATCGGCGGGCGACCCCGCACCGCGGTGGAAACGCTGCTGGTGCGCGTGGATACCGATGCCGGCGTCAGCGGCTGGGGCGAAGCCTTCGGGCACCGCGTGTGGCCCGTTACCCGCACCGCAATCGACCGCATGATCACGCCGCTGTGCATAGGCCGCGACCCGACTGCCATCGCCGCGCTGATGTACGACATCGCGCACGCGGTGCACGGCGCTGGCCGCGCCGGCCCGGCGATGTACGCAATGTCCGCGATCGACATCGCGCTGTGGGACATTGCCGGCAAACTCGCCAAGCTGCCGCTCTACCGGCTGCTCGGCGGCAGCCCGCGCAAGGATCTGCCCGCGTACGCCAGCCTGCTGCGTTACGGCAAAACCGCAGCGCTGGAACCGCGCATCGCCGAAGCGCTGGAGCGCGGCTACCGGCTGGTCAAGATTCATGAAGTCGATCCCGCCATCATCCGTGCCTCGCGCCGCGCCTGTGGCGACGGCGTGCCGTTGATGGTGGATTGCAGCACGCCGTGGAGCGTCGCACAGGCCGTGGCCATCTGCCGCGGCCTGCAGGACCTCAACCTCGAATGGGTCGAAGAACCGGTATGGCCGCCGGAAGACCACGCCGGCCTCGCCCGCGTGCGCGCCGAAGGCGGCATTCCCGTTGCCGCCGGTGAAAATGTCGGCAGTTTTAACGAATTCCAGCGCCTGTTCGAGCGCGGATCTCTCGACATCGCCCAGCCCAGCGTTACCAAGGTCGGCGGCATCACCGAAATGATGAAAGTGTTTGCGCTGGGCGAAGCACATGGCGTGCGCGTAGTACCCCATGCCGCCTACTTTGGTCCGGGACTGCTCGCCACCATCCACGCCTGCGCCGCGCAGGCGCGTGAAGTCTGGGTCGAACGTTTTTATTGCGACTTTGCCGAGACCCCGCTGGGCGATGCGATCAACCCGGTCGGCGGACGCATTGCCATTCCGCAGGGTCCCGGCCTGGGCGTTGATCCCGATCCCGAAATGCTGAAAGCCATGGCCATCGACTGAGCGGCGGGCAGCTACTGATCGTCACATCTCCGGGATACACTGGTTCCTGCGCCGGGTGATTTCGGGTGCGCGTGCCATTGCGCGCACGCGTGCAAGCGAATCATCCCAGTCATGTCAGAACAGGACCACAGACCATGCCCATACTTGAACAGGCCGCCGTTTTCCTGCTGATCGCGGTAGTGCTGGTACCGCTGTTCCAGCGCTTCAAACTCGGCGCAGTGCTGGGTTACCTCGCCGCGGGCATGCTCGCCGGCCCCTGGGGTTTAGGTGTCGTCGCCGAGGCCGAAGCCACGCTGCACTTCGCCGAGTTCGGCGTGGTGCTGTTGCTGTTTCTGATCGGCCTTGAACTCGATCCGGCGCGATTGTGGGCGCTGCGCCAGCCGGTGTTCGGTCTCGGTGGTGCGCAGGTCGTGGTTTCCACAGCAGCACTGACGGCTGCAGGACTGGCACTGGGCTGGACGTGGCAGGCGGCACTGGTCGCGGGCGCAGCCTGCGCCATGTCATCCACTGCATTGGTGCTGTCGGCACTCGCCGAACGCCGCCAGCTCAACATGCGCCACGGCCGCGATGCCTTCGCGGTGCTGTTGTTCCAGGATATCGCGGTGATCCCGCTGCTCGCACTGCTGCCGCTGTTGGGTGACGAAACCCGCGGCGGCGACACGTGGCTGGCCGCACTGAAAGGCCTGACCGCGATCGCCGTAGTCATCGGCGGCAGCCGGCTGCTGATGCGGCCTGCCCTCAAGTTCATCGCCACCCACGGCAGTCGCGACAGTTTCACCGCAGCCGCCCTGCTGCTGGTCATCGGCGCGTCCATCATCATGCAGAAAATCGGCCTGTCGATGGCGCTGGGTGCTTTTCTCGCCGGCGTGCTGCTCGCTGATTCCGAATTCCGCCACGAGCTCGAAGCCGAAATCGAACCCTTCAAGGGACTGCTGCTCGGCCTGTTTTTTATGGCCGTGGGCATGGGTGCCGATCTCGGCCGGCTGGTCGCTGAACCGCTGACCATATTCGGTCTTGCCATCGGCCTGATGGCCATCAAGATCATCGTCCTCTACATCATCGCCCGCCTGCGCGGCACGCCCAACGACACGGCACAGCGCATCGCCGTCGCGCTGTCCGAAGGCGGCGAGTTTGCCTTCGTGCTACTGTCAGCGGCCACCGCGCTGGGCGTGATGGGCATCGCCATCGCGCAACTGATGATCCTGGTGGTGACAGTGTCGATGATGCTCGCACCCGGATTGTTTGCGCTGCACGAATACCTGCTGCAGCGCTGGCTGGAACGCACAGCACCGCCCGCCTACGACACCATCGATGGACCGGGCAACCCGGTGATCATCGCCGGTTATGGCCGTTACGGCCAGATCGTCTCCCGGGTGCTGCGCATGTGCGGCGTGCAATTCACCGCGCTTGAAGCCAGCTACCAGCAGGTGGATTTTGTGCGCCGCTTCGGCAACAAGGTTTATTTCGGCGACGCCTCGCGCCTCGAACTGCTCGAGGCCGCCAAAACCGGAGAAGCGAAACTGTTCGTACTCGCCATCGACGACGTCGAAGCTTCAGTGCGCACTGCACGCATGGTGCGCAAACATTTCCCCAATCTGACCATCCTCGCCCGCGCCCGCAACCGCGTGCATCACTTCCGGCTGCGCGACCTCGGCGTCAAATCCATCTACCGCGAGACCTTGCCTTCCAGCCTTGAAGTGGCACACCAGGCGCTGCTGCGCATCGGCTTCGGCGTCACGGCAGCAGAACGTGCGGTGACCCTGTTCAAACAATACGACGAGGATCAGCTCGCCGCGCAGTACGCAGTGCATCACGACGAGGCACTGCTGATCCAGACCGCGCGCGATGCCGCGCAGCAATTGCAGGAGCTGTTTGAGAACGACAAGCCGAAGGCTGGATTCCCGCAGGCAAAAAACTGAATGCCGGCGACGAGACCTCCATCACCCTTGGTAATCACTCCGCGGCATGATGCGCTGTGCGCGTCGTGATCAGCGCAGCAAAAGGGTGGGAATCCTGGAAGAACGCAGCAAATCCGCAGTCTTGCTGCCGAAGAACAGACTGCGCAGCGGGGAGTGGGCATAGGCGCCCATGATCAGCAAATCGATATCCTGCTTGATCACTGTCTGGGCAATGATTCTTTCGGTATCACCCGGAACCAGAGACGGGGGCGCCTCAAACCCCGCCGCCTCCAGGGTTTTCCGGGCCCACTCCAACTGCCGGGGAGCTTCCTGACTTTCCCGGCCCGACATCAGCAGGTGTATCGGCAACCCGCGAAACAGCGGACTCGCCGCGACCATTTCCACCCCTCGACGCGTCACGATGCTGCCGTCAAAGGCAATCATCACCCGGCGCGGCTCGCTGAAATTCTCGGTGACCGTGAGTATGGGTTTATGCAAGGCTCGCGCGACACGTTCGACATTCCGGCCGAGGTCCCGTTGTGTAATTTCCGCCGACTCACCACGACGGCCCAGTACAAACAGCCGCACCCCCGCCTCCCGCTCAACCAGTGCTTCTTCCAGTCCGCCGTGGCGCTGCCGCACATCCGGTGATTCAATGCCGGCAGCCATGGCCCGCTCGCGCAAGTTGTTGAGGAACAGACGGCCCTGCTCGCGGGCGTTCCGGCTGCGCATCTCATCCTGACTGGACAGCTCGCTCAACAGGTTTTCCTGAGCATCAATTCCGATGGCGCCACTGTGATCAGCACCGGTGGCGACTTCGGGATGGCGGTCAAGAATGTGCAGAAACTCCAGCGGTGCATCCATGCGTCTTGCAGCCCATGCCGCGTAATCCGCCACATAGTTGGCGAAATGCGAACGATCGACGCAAGCCAGCACTTTGTTGTCGTTTTTCATGATGCCCTCCTCCTCAATGCCCAATCAGCCGTTCGACCGCATCCGGTTTATCGTGCACTGCGAAGCGATCCACCATGGTCGCGCTCGCCTCGTTGAGGCCGATGACCTCCACTTCCGTACCTTCGCGACGGAATTTCACGACCACTTTATCCAGCGCGCTGATCGCCGTGATATCCCAAAAGTGCGCGCGGCTGACGTCGATACGGACTTTTTCGATGACTTCCCTGAAATCGAAAGAACCAATGAAACGCTCGGCTGAGGCAAAAAACACCTGGCCGATGGCACGGTACGAACGGACCCGGCCTTCATCTTCGGATTTCGAACTCATGTGCAGCACCATGCCGACTTTGTGGGCAAAAAAGAAACCAGACAGCAGTACGCCGACCAGCACGCCCTTGGCCAGATCGTGCGTAGACACGACAACAAGCACAGTGGCAATCATCACCACACTGGAACTCTTCGGGTGCTCGCGCAGGTTGCGGATCGAACTCCAGTTGAACGTGCCAATGGACACCATGATCATCACCGCCACCAGTGCCGCCATCGGAATCCGCGCCACCCAGTCGCCGATGAATACGATCATGATCAGCAGGAACACGCCTGCCGCAAGCGTCGAGAATCGCCCGCGACCGCCGGATTTTACGTTGATAACCGACTGGCCGATCATCGCGCAGCCCGCCATGCCGCCGAGGAATCCGGATGCAATGTTGGCCATGCCCTGACCCACGCATTCACGATTCTTGTTGCTGGGCGAATCGGTTAAATCATCGACGATGGACGCCGTCATCATCGACTCCAGCAGCCCCACCACCGCCAGCGTGGCCGACACCGGGAAAACAATCTTCAGGGTTTCCATGTTGAGGGGCACGTCCGGCAGCAGGAACACCGGCAGGCTGTCGGGCAGTTTCCCCATATCACCCACAGTCCGAATATCGAGGCCCAGAGCGATGGCGACTGCGGTCAGCACGACGATAGCCACCAGTGGCGACGGCACAGCCCTGGTCACATACGGGAACAGGTAAATAATCGCCAAGCCAACTGCGACCATCGCATAGACCGGCCAGCCCACATAGGTCAATTCCGGCAGTTGCGCCATGAAAATCAGTATCGCCAACGCATTGACGAACCCCGTGATGACGGAGCGCGATACGAAACGCATCAAGGATCCCAGTTGCAGCCAGCCTGCGATGATTTGCAGGATGCCGGTCAGCACGGTAGCGGCCAGCAGGTATTGCAGGCCGTGTTCCTTGACCAGCATCACCATCACCAACGCCATTGCGCCGGTGGCTGCTGAAATCATGCCCGGCCTGCCCCCGGTAAAAGCAATGACGGCGGCGATACAGAATGAGGCATAAAGCCCCACCTTGGGATCGACGCCGGCAATGATGGAAAATGCGATGGCTTCCGGAATCAGCGCCAGTGCCACCACCAGGCCAGCCAGCAAATCGTTACGAACGTTGGAGAACCAGTCCTGATGCAGGGATTTCATGTAGATGTTCTGTTCTGTGGTTGATGCGGGCCAATGAGGGGCCATAGGAAAAACGCGGGATCGCAGTAGCGTCATCCTCACCACAGAAACAAACAGGAAACCCGGATGGCCCGGGGAGGGACAGCGCCGTAGTTCGCGCAGTGATTCGCGCAAAAGTTCGCGCACTCATTCGGTATGCGGCCTCGCGCGAGCGGTTGGCTGGTGCTGATGACTCGCGATGAGGAAAGCGGCTTACACGGGAGGTTCCGAATTGCGTTACAAGCGAAAGGTGCGGCAGTTTACATCACTTGTTGCATCGCAGCAATGCGCCTCCCACTCCAGAGTAGGCCATGCTCGTAGCAGAAAATTGGTGCAAGACGGCGGCTCAGCCGCCGATTTTTTTGTAACGCTGCCGGTGTCAGCGCGTATTCGCCGCAAAGCAGTAGAGCATCCCCGCCCCACCCGAGGAACGTAGATTCTCCTGACTGCAGCCGCGCGAAGGATGCGCGGCGTTCCAGGAGCGCGCCGGCTCATCATCCTTCAGTCCCCAGCGATCGTGATGACCGACGATGGCTGAACCCTCGCCGCTTTTGGTCCAGTTGCCGCAGGTGGTGTCCTTGTCGCTGACTGCTGCGCGGCCGTCAGGCGTGGAGCCAGTCAGGATGTCGTGCATATTCGGGCTTTCCGCACGGCCGTTCACCTTCGCGCCTTTTTCGGTCAGTGCCGTCATGCGGTTGATGCTGTTCAGCTCGTGCAGTTCATCGACGTTGCGCGCCACCAGCCGGCCATCGGCGGTGTACCACGGTCCCTTGCCAATGCGGTCGCGGGCAGTTTGCCGCCGCCAGTCGCAGTAGTGCTCAAATAGGCACGCCATTGTTTTTTGCCGGCACCCACTGCCGTGGCAAGCTCCTGGCAATGGCGGTCGGCGCCGGCCAGGCCGCCCAGATCCGCGCCTTTGCCCGAACCCGCGCTGGTAACAAAAAACGACATGTCCGGTGAAATTGGCTGGGCGGCGCCTGCAGGCATGGCCAACAACATCAGGGATACGGCGATACCGATAGTGGTCATGCGCATGGCGATTCTCCGGTGAACGTTAACTGAAAGGTGATGCGTGAAAGGTGATGCGAACCCTGTACAAACGGGTCACCCGCACAGTTTATTCCCGCCACCTTACGCGGATTTGACGCCCGGCTACGGAATCATGCAGCCGCCGTGTTATTCCAGCAGCAGGTTGGGCCGCCCCAGCTGCAGCAGCACACCCAGCTCGTCGGCAAAGGTCCAGCTGTTCACGATCTCGCCCGCATCATCAAAGTTGAGGATGCAGACCGCATTCACGCCCATGCGCGCGCCCGTTGGTTCAATGCCGCAGAGCGGCGCCCGGTGCGTGCCGTGGACGTTGAAACGCACCCATGCCTGATTGCCTTCGGCGAGCAACACATCCAGTCCGTAATAACGATCCGGAAACGCCGTATCCAGCGCGAGTTCGCCATGGCCCTGCGCCCGGCTGTAATCGCGCATGTGCACAAAACCGAAACGCTGCAGCTTGTGGTTGGCGGCCAGCCCGGCTTTCCCCTTGGTGGTCAGGCGCGTGCGTGCCGCCGCCAGCCGGTTGCGGTCCAGCGTGGAGTTCACCGGCAGCTTTTCAAGTTTTTTGACAAACGTCGGGCCGTCGTCGGTCTGCGGAATCGACGGCGTGATGATCCGGCCATCACTGCGCACCGGCATTTTTGCACCCAGTTGCCGCAGCAATGCGGCCTCGTCCATCATGTACCAGCCTTCGACCATCTGCCCTTCGACGATGCGCAGCATTGCCACTTCATACACATCGATCTTCTTGCCGGTCGCAGGAATGCCGAAAAAATTGCCGGTGTGCGTACCCGTCACCCGGAACAGCAATCCCACGCGGTCGCCGTCGGCGATCACCTGCTCCATCACATCCACGCGGTCGGGAAACGCCGCGCGCAGATACAGCGCCGGATGCGGCCAGCCCTGCTCGCGGGCATTACCCGCCAGATGCAGGTTGCCGCCGCGCACCCGGTCGTAAAAAAGTGCGAGAACTTCCTTCTCCACCTGTGGCATTTCCGGCTTGCCCTGCGTCTGCTTGAAGCGCAGTGCCACGGCCACGTTGCGGGCGAGTTCACCGGTGCGGTTGGGGTTGGCGTGGTTCATTTTTGAAATATCGACACAGTCATCTGTTTAGTGCCTGCCGCTCAGATTGCAACCGTTTTATTTGGGATATCTGTCGCGTCAATCCAAGCGAGGTCAGATTAAATAACTTCGGCCTGTATTTGACTCGGAATTCAATAGGAATTGAATAATGCGGCAACTCAGTCACCAGATAACAAATTCTGTTTACATAATGAAACTCGGGCACTATCCAGCAATCATCGCAAAATCCATCCTCAAGAACAGTCCAGACGTAATCCGGAGGATGACGACGAATCAAATTCAAATCACTGCCAAATGTTTCGAGGCCATAGCCACCCCAAGTATCGTATTTGGCTTTGGGATGGCGATAAGGTTTGAAATGCTCATAAAAAGTGTCCTCATGCAGTGTAATGCACTTAATCATTCAAGCACCTCGGTTATCGACAAACCATTTAGTGCGATGCCAGTCTAAAAATTCCGCCTTTGGCTGGAAACGATCCGGCAGTGCAATTTTTGTATGGTGTAAAGCCAAAATGGCATCCCTTAAAAAATCGCCACTTTTCTGTCTCAACTTTCTAGAAACGATCACTCTAAAATCGCTAGAAATTGTGATGAGGCCTTTATCAAATGCTCGATCATGTATCGCTGACAAACACAGACCATTACTAGGATTTAAGCGATTTCCCTTGTCTTTACTCCAAGGCACGATGTGACTCGCCACCAAAAGTTGCGGCTCGGATAACCCAGACATACAGCACTTTTCGCCATATCCACTTAATACAACACGTCGAAATAGTGCTTGCTTGATACGTTGGTGAACCGTCCCAATTCGGGTTTCCCCAGAATAATCTTCGGGGGCCTGATCATCATCAGTATTCTGAGAACTTACGGATATTGAACCACCTAACTTTTGCCTAAGTTTTTCAGTCTCGGCAGCCAGCTTTTCCCAGTTCTCGTGAAACTCCTTCCATACCTGTCGATCAAGTTCGGATGAGCCACTTAATCCTTTTCGTCCAGTGCCGGTAATTTGTGGGTCTAGGCTGGCAAAGTTTGTTAATTTCATCGCTACCGCGCCCGGAGTACGGTCGATGAGCGATGCGAGTTCAATAATCTCCGGATTGCGTGAATGCAATTTTCCAAATGGCAACTGGAAATAGAGATGAAACGCCAGTTTTAGTTGTTCTTTTGTCCAAAGTTTTGATGGCATATGTCTCAACCCTGCAAATCAGCAAGATTGCAGTTGTTGCCCCCTTTATAGAACTGCTTAAGACCATCAGTGTAACAACTGTTAAGGTCACCAATACTTCACAACAATAGCCTTAGGTTGCTTTGTTTTTCTGCCCCCCCACCAGCACCGCTGCAATAATCCAAAACACCGCCGCCAGCCCCAGCACTGCACCAACGCTGCCGAACAGCATCGGCCCGCCAACGCGCACAAGTTTGTTGGCGGTCAACCACAGGCCCAGCGCTTGCCGGGAAACAGCACCAGCGCAAAACCGATAAGATAAACAACTGGCATCCACCGAGATTCACGCCGCATCACTGAATAACTAAAATTAAATTACGGGATTTCATGGATTCGCTTTAGATTTAAACGCCTCAGTTACTGTCGCCTCGGACCGCTTTACTTCATCATCGGTCATCCAGGCAAAGTGCGATTGACGTTTGGTTTTCGAAAGATTGCCTTTGCTCTGATGGACAAGCCGGACAAACAGATCCAGCGAATGTGCGGGCCAGTCCAGCGTGTTTTTTAACGCGGATTGAGCGGCATCGAACCCAAGAAGATAAGTAATTTCCTCTTCCAGGTCCTGCTCAACCGTCCGCTCAAGCGCCCAGTATAAAAATGACGCCTGATCTGTAGCGTCGAAGTAACGAAAGTAGAGTGCATCATTTCCCGCGGCAGATGAGTCCGGTAAATCCGGATTGTATGTCGTGCGTGCCTGCAATGGCTTTGAAAAGCGCTCAAGAGCATGAACATATTCAGCCTGATTGGCCAGGATAACTGCTGAAACGGGCAGCACTATTCCTTTTGGGGTAAATCCGCTGGAGGACAACACATCATGGATAAGAAACCGATGTAGCCGCCCATTGCCATCCATGAATGGATGAATAAATACAAAACCGAATGCCAATACCGACGCCGCGATAACTGAATCCAGAGTTTCTGGATTTTCCCGGATAGTCCCGGAAAACTCCACGAGTCCTGCCATCAGATCCCGCACGTTCTCCGGACGTGGCGGCACAAACTCCACTTTCTTCCGATACCCGAGGTCCTGCCCAATCCAATTTTGCTTGTTCCTGTAGGAATAATCGTGAAAGCGTGGATCCAGGACGGCATTTTGTAGCTGTACCAAGCGTTCTTCCGAGAGCGGAATGTTGCTTTCAGCCTCCCTGAGAAGATCAGCAAAACGTTGCGCACGATCAGGGCTTGGTTTTTCGCGCTCAACCTCAAAAGAAGAATGCGTCTCCTTAAGGTACAAAAACGCAGCGGCACGACGCAGAAGATCAGGATCATACTTGGCAAGTGTCTTAATAGTACGTTGCTTCAAATTCTTGCGGACCATCCTCTGCAGCAAATCTGTTTTTCGCACCATGGGACAAAATCGGCGGTTCCCGGGGAGATTGTTGATAACTCTGAATTTCCCATCTCTGGGGCCATCCGTCAGACCGAATTGCAGGGTCTCGTCGACTACACGCACATAAGCGGCTCTGGGAGCGACCACTGCGTGGAGCTCTTCACCGGTTAGCCATTCGTACAGAAAACCGATACGGCGGGCGAAACTTGATTCGGGTTTTTCGGCCAGACTGGCTTCTATTTCCAGTCTTCCAGTCTTAGCAAATAAGTGCGCCAACACCTCCAGATTCAGGCCCTCGTATCGAAGTGCGAACTGGAGCTGAGCCGCCAAAGTGGGCTTCGGCCGGTACCTGGGCTCAAACTGCATGAGTTCAATATCGCCGTGCGCCGTTGTTTTCCTGCCTTTGGCTGCCGAATCAAGAACAGCAACTATCGCAAGCGGACGGGCAGGCAGGTGAAACTGCTTAATCAGGTGGCTGTAACCGACAGATTCCTGAGTCATCGAATTTTCCGAAAATAGCCCGGCTCTTACGAAATATAGCCGTATAAGATAATATTATCCGAAAAATGGCTGCAGGTCATGTTCATAAAATATTGCTGTTTACGGCTATTTTTCAGAATCGCCAGGCGTTTATCGGAACGTGCCGATCGATTCATTAAACTATTGATATTAAAGGGTAATAAATTATTTTTTGGCTTTTTCGCCGCCAACACCCCGCCCCCAATCATAATCGCCGCCAGTATCCAGAACGCCGCCGCCATGCCCAGCGCGGCGCCGACTGCACCGAACACCATGGGACCGCCGGTGCGTACGAGGTTGTTGGCGGTCAGCCGCAGGCCCAGCGTTTGCCCGGAGCGGCCTTCGGCGGAGCTGGCAAACATCAGGATCACTGTCAGCGGAATGCCGATACCCATGCCGAGTCCGAACAGGAAGGAAATTACAGCGAGCACGATGCCGTTGCTGGAAAACGGCACCAGCGCAAAACCGATGGCGCCGGTAAAAAATACCCACGCCAGCAGTTTCTCTCCAGAGTAACGCTCGACCAGCCGGGCGAGGAACAGGCGCACGATGAACGCCGCCGCCGCCAGCGTGGCCAGCACCGCGCCGATCGCCGTGGCCGACAGACCGATCTTGTGGCCGTATATCGGTACCAGAAACTGGTACAGATCGTAACCCAGCTGCACCAGTCCGCTGGTGATCAGCATGATCCACACGCTGCGGTCGAGCAGCGCGCGCGGCGCGACCACATCGGACTGCAGTTTCAGTCGCGCAGCCGGCAGATGCCGCCCCAGTGTCAGCAGCAGAATCAGCACGATGACTGAAATCATGGCGATGATCACGCAGGCCCAAGCGTAACCGACAGTGTCTATTGAAAAACCGGCAAGCAGCGGGCCGACAAAACTGGTGGTGGCGCCGGCAAGACTGAAGTTGGCGAAATTGCGCGCGCGCAGCTCGGGTTTGCTCAGCGTGCCGACCAGGTTCTGCAACGTGACATGGAAAAACGCGAGTGCCAGGCCGTTGAGCGCCGCCGCGATGTAGAACACCGTCAGGCTGGCAAAAAAGTACGGCAGCAACAGCGATACGGTGGCACAGGCCGCCGCGAACAGCAGCAGTCCGCGGGCGCCGGCACGATCGGCCAGTGCTCCGATGGGCCACGACAGCAGCAGCGGGAACAGATACAGCAAGCCGCCCAGCACACCGACCGCGGACGCCGGCGCGCCAATCTCCAGCGCGTACAACGTGATCAGCACGCGCATGGCGTTGGCGCCGGTAAAATTAAAAAACGTCAGTGCTAGGGTCAGATTGATGGGCACTGGAATACAGCCGTTGCTGAGAAGTTGAACACGGGAGTCCGGGAATTTCGGCTCCCGGATTTATAACATGGGGCGCAGCCCGACGACGCCCACGGCGTGGACCCTTACTGCGTATCGCCACGACAGCGGTTATGGAATGGCGACCGGTTTGCCGCTAACCGAGGAACTCACGATCGCCTCCAGCACCGCGGTGCTGTTGAGCACATGTTCGGGCGGCACCACAAACGGTACTTTTGCCGCCACCCCGTCCGCAAAGGCTTCGAGCACCAGTTGCTCCTTGTCCACCGCCGGATAGGTGATCCGTTCCGACTTGCCCTCGAGGCCCAGCGCCGTGAGTTCGTTGTCACCACGCATTTCAAGCCAGCCTTTGCTGCCAAACGCATGCACGCGCCAGATTTCTCCGGTGACAAAAATGGTCGAGAAATAACCAGTGGCACCGCCCGCAAATTTAAACAGCATCGACGTGGTGTCGTCGATGTCGGTGTCAGCCTTCAGCACGCGGCGGTTGCTGTGCGCATAAACTTCGCTGACCAGTCCGGCGATCTGGATCATTGAATCCAGGGTATGCACGCCGCGCGGCGTCATGCCGCCACCCGGCATTTCGGCGCGTGTCGCGCGCCACGCGCCCGGCTTCAGCGCATAACCCGACGGCCCGGAGAACTGGCCTTCCACATGCAGCACGTCACCGATTTCGCCGGCGCGGATGCGGCGCGCCATCTCGACAAAAGCCGGCGCATGGCGGCGGTTGAAGCCGACGCTGAGCGTCACGCCCGCAGCCTTGCAAGCAGCAATTGCCGGCTCCGCCGTGGCGCGTGTCAGCGTAAACGGTTTCTCCACGAACACATGTTTACCCGCTTTGGCAGCGGCGATGACCTGTTCATGGTGCTTGGAATGCGGCGTGGCCAGCACCACGGCTTCGACCTCGGGATCTTTAAGCACATCCTCATACGAACTGATCACCGGGATGCCGTATTTTTGGGAAAACTCGGTGTGCTTCGATGGATCGCGGGAAACACCCTTGACGATGCGGATCTTGCTGCTGCCCTGCACTGATTCGGTGAGCCGATTGCCCCAACGCCCCATGCCGTATAACGCTGCTTTCAACATGCACATACTCCCCTGTAGTTGTTCATGACATCCGGAATTTCCGTACCGCCGCCTCATCCCACGCGAGACCGTTGCCCGGCCGCTCCGCCACGACCGCATGGCCATCGACAATGCGCAGGGGTTCAGCCACGACTGCATTGATCCAGTCCACGTATTCCAGCCAGTGCGCCGTCGGCGTGGCGGCGAGCAGATGGGCGCTGACTTCGGGATACAGATGGGACGACATGCTGATGCCGGCACTCTGCGCCAGCGCTGCGGCACGCTGCCAGCCGGTGACACCGCCGATGCGCTCCAGATCGGGCATCACGTAATCACAGGCGCCCGCGGCAATCGCGCGCTCCATGTCGTATACCTGCGAGAAATTCTCGCCGATCTGCACCGGCGTGGTAATGGCCTGCGCCAGCCGCGCGCATCCGGCGTAATCGTCATGGCGGATCGGCTCTTCGATCCAGTAGATGCCTTCGTCATCCAGTGCGCGGCCCCGCACCACTGCCTCGTCTGCAGTCAGCGCCTGGTTGTAGTCAGTCATGATCAGAATCGAATCGGGCACACGATTGCGCACGGCCCGTGCCGCGGCCAGATCTTCGGCCAGCGTGCCATAACCCAGCCGCAGCTTCAGCGCACGAAAACCGCCGGCCAGCAGTTTTTCTGCCTCGTCGGCCACAGCAGCCGACGCCATCAGGCCCAGGCCGCAACTGTTGTAGGCGGGAACCGGGCGCGGCTTTGCACCCAGATATGCAGCCAGCGGCAATCCCGCAGCCACCGCCAGCGCATCCCAGCAGGCCACGTCCACCATGGCCATCGCCATGCGCACAATGCCCTGCACGCCGATCAGCGTATAACGTTTCGCCAGTTGGTCCCACAACGCGGCAGGCGCCACCCGCTCACCCCGTATCGCACTCACCGCATCTTCAAGCATCAGCACGATCGCCGCGGCCGCAGCCGGCGTGTAGCAGAACTGGTAAGCGTGCCCGCTGATGCCTTCCTCGGTTTCCAGTGTCACGAGCAGCAGCGGTGCTGCACGCACGATCGCCGCACTGGTGCCCAGCGTGTAGGTCATCGGCACTGTTACCGGCACCGCGCGCACCGCGCGCACCGTCAGTGCCGGCGCCTGCACAGCCGCCACCATGTCAGTTGTTTTTGCGGCCCTGGGCATGCAGGGCCAGCACATCCCACACCGCGCGGTTGACGGGCGTCGGCACCTTGACCGCAGCCCCCAGCGTCACCACGCCGCCGGACAACCATTCCACTTCCAGCCGGTTGCCGCTGTCGAGATCATGATGCATGGAGGAAGTCATGTCGGCCGCCACGGTGTCGGCAAAGGCCAGCCGGTCCTCGGCATAATTTTCCGGCAGCTTCACGCCATGCGCCCGGCCTACCGCAACGACTTCCTTCATCAGGTCGAAGAGGAAGGCCCGCGTCTGCGGATTGGAGCGTATCGGTCCGATGGTGGTGCGCATGGTGGTTGTGGTTCCGGACAAACCGACCAGAAAAGTATATTTCTCCCACAGGGTGCGACGGATGTCGTCCGAGAGTTCCGCCTGGATGCCCGCCTTCAATGCAATGTCGAGGAACGCCTGTGCGCGACTGGAGTGTTTGCCGTCGTACTCGCCGAATATGATGCGCTGCATGGCGCCGACCTGGTGGATTACGCCGGGACGTGAAATATGCGTAGCCACATAACCCACACCACCCATGATGGCCCGGTCGCCGAATTCACCGCGCAGGATGTCATCCTTGATGACGCCGTTCTGCAACGACAACACCGCAGTGTCGGGACCCACGATGGATTTGAATGACCGCGCCGCAGCCGCCAGATCCCACAACTTCACGCCCACCAGCACCAGATCGACAGGACCTATGGTCGCGGGATCTTCGGTCACCCGCACCTGCGGAATATGGATGTTGCCCTGGGTTTCGTTTTCGATGAGCAGGCCGTGCTCGCGCATCGCAGCCAGGTGTTTGCCGCGGGCCACAAAAGTGACCTCGGCGCCCGCGTGCGCCAGACGTCCGCCATAAAATCCGCCGACCCCGCCTGAACCCATTACCGCAATTTTCATTTACTTTCTCCTGCCTGGATTGATGCCGGATAAATCACACGCACCGGACGCGCTCCCCGAAAAACGGAAGCGCCCTGCAGCGGCAGATTATTTCTTCGCCGTCGGCCGCACCGGGCTGGTGAATACAAAATTGTCGTAGCCCATTTCAGCAACGCGGAACCACAGGAACTGGTCGCTGCGGAATTTCAGCCACTGCCCGTAGATGCGTTTGAAGTGCGGGCTTTTTGCCGCCGCTTCGTCGTAGATCTCAAACGCGGCCTTTTGCGCGGCTTCCATCACCGCCTTGGGAAACGGGCGCAATTGCGCGCCGCCGCTGACCAACTTCTTCAGCGCTTCCGGATTTTTGGCATCGTAATGCGCGAGCATGCGCACATTGGCTTCGGCGCAGGCAGACTCGAATATCGAACGGTAATGCGCGGGCAACGCTTCCCACTGCTTGATGTTGACGATGGTCGAGAGCTGCGGCCCACCTTCCCACCAGCCGGGGTAATAATAATATTTGGCGACTTTCTGGAATCCCAGTTTCTCGTCGTCGTACGGCCCCACCCATTCCGCAGCGTCTATGGTGCCGCGTTCCAGCGCCTGGTAAATTTCGCCGCCGGCAATCTGCTGGCCGACCACGCCGAGTTTCGCCAGCACCTGCCCGGCAAGACCGCTGACGCGCATTTTCAGGCCCTTGAGGTCATTCAGCGACTTGATCTCCTTGCGGAACCAGCCGCCCATCTGCACGCCGGTGTTGCCCGACGGAAACTGCACGCAGCCGTATTCCTTGAACAGCGCCGCCATGGCTTCAATGCCGCCGCCGTAATACATCCATGCGTTCTGCTGGCGCGCGTTGAGTCCGAACGGCACCGCCGTGGCAAACGCAAACGCCGGGTCCTTGCCGATGTAGTAATAAGGCGCCGTGTGGCCACATTGCACGGTGCCGTTCTGCACGGCATCGAGCACCTGCAGGCCGGGCACGATTTCACCGCCGGCAAACACGCGAATCTGGAACTTGCCTTCGGTGCCCTCGGCCACGCGTTTCGCCAGCAGCTCGGCGGCGTTGTACAGCGTGTCGAGGTTTTTCGGAAAACTCGAAGCCAACCGCCACTGGATGGCCGGTTGCGCATGGACAATCGTGGGCGCTGCCACCGTGCCGGCGGCCAGCCCCAGTCCGGCTTTTTTCAGAAAAGACCGTCGTTGCATGATCCCTCCGGGGAATTTCTATAAGTTATTGATTTTAAATGTTTTTTACGATCCAGCGAGAGTCATGCTCTCGATCAGGATCGAACCGCATTGCCGCGAGCTGCGCCGCGACACATCGCTGCCGATGGCGACGATGTTTTTGTACATGTCCTTCAGGTTGCCGGCGATGGTGATTTCCTGCACCGGATAGGCAATCACACCATTCTCCACCCAGAAACCCGCGGCACCGCGCGAATAATCACCGGTGACCGCATTGATGCCTTGCCCCATCATTTCGGTGACCAGCAGGCCCGTGCCGAGTTTTTTCAGCAATGCCGCAAAATCCTCGCCGGTATCCTGCAGGATCAGGTTGTGGTTGCCACCGGCATTGCCGGTGGACTGCATGCCGAGCTTGCGCGCCGAATAACTGGCGAGAAAATAACCCTGCACCACGCCATCTTTCACGATCTCACGCTGCCGTGTGGCCACGCCTTCTTCGTCAAACGCACCGCTGGCCAGTGCCTTGGGAATATGCGGAAAATCGGTCATCTGCACGCAGGGCGCAAAAACGGGTTTGCCCAGACTGTCGAGCAGGAACGATGACTTGCGGTAGAGGCTGCCGCCGGACACCGCCGACACAAAATGCCCCATCAGGCTGGATGACACGCCGGATTCAAACAACACCGGCACCTGCGCCGTCGGCACCTTGCGCGCTTTCAGCCGCGCGATGGCCCGTTCACCGGCCTTGCGGCCGATCACCGCCGGCGCCGGCAGTTCGGCCGGATCGCGCACGGTTTCATACCAGTCGTCGCGCTGCATGCCATCACCCTTGCCGGCGATCAGTGCGCACCAGATGCTGTGGCGTGAGCTCGGATATCCGGCGAGGAAACCGTTGGTATTGCCATAAATGAAATGCGACTGCTGCGTGGACACCGTCGCGCCTTCGGAATTGGTGATGCGCTTGTCCACCCCAAACCCTGCGGCTTCGCATTCGCGCGCCATGGTGATTGCGCGCTCCACCGGCATGTCCCAGTGGTGCAGCAGATCGAGATCAGGAAATTCGCGAGCCAGCATCTCGGGGTCGGCCAGACCGGCGCAGTCGTCGATCGCGGTATGGCGCGCAATGGCCAGCGCGGCATCCACCGAGTCGCGCACCGCCTGCGGTGTGAAATCCGAACTGCTGGCATGGCCGCGCTGCCGGCCGATGTACACCGAGACGCCGATGCCCTTGTCGCGGTTGTATTCGATGGTCTCGACTGCACCCTGGCGCGCGGTGACCGTCTGACCAAATCCTTCGCTGACTTCGGCGTCGGCAGCAGTTGCGCCGCGCTTCTTTGCGTATTGCAGCGCGTCGCTGACGAGCTGCTTCAGTGTGTCGTCGGTATATGAAAAAGGGTGGGATGCCATGTATTTGCCGGGCGCGGCGTCAGAATCCGCGCGAAAGGGCGTTATCATAACAGCTTCATTTCAGCCGCAGTTTCGCCCAAACCCAGTGCAAGACACTCCAGAATTCGACGAACCGCCCAGCAAAACCCAGCGCAAGCGCGACATGGTTGCGTTGCAGGCCATAGGTGCAGAACTGATCGCATTGAACGATCAGCAGCTTGCCGGCATCGAGATGCCGGAAAACCTGCTGGCGGCGGTGACCGAAGCGCGCCGCCTGCATCCGCATGAAGCGCGCCGGCGGCAACTGCAATACATCGGCAAGCTGATGCGCAACATCGATCCGGCGCCGATCCGCGCCGGACTCGACAGCCTGCTTTCGGCATCGGCGGAACACACGGCACGCCTGCACTTGATAGAACGCTGGCGCGAGCGGCTGCTCGCCGATCCGCAGGCGGTAGCGGAATTCATCAACGAATTCCCCGCTGCCAACAGCCAGCAACTGCGCACGCTGATCCGCAACACCGGACAGGAGCGCGAACGCGGCAAACCGCCCAAACATTTTCGCGCCCTGTTCCAGATGATTCGCGAACTCAGCGAAGGGCGGGATCGCGACCACGAGGCTGCGGCGCAAAGCAGCCCAAAGTTATAATCCGCACCATGGCAAACACTGCAGAACTCATCATCGGTCTCGTCTCGATCAGCGACCGCGCATCCAAAGGCGTTTACAAGGACGAAGGCATCCCCGCGCTCGAAGACTGGTTCAAACAGGCCATCAGTGCTCCAAAGTGGCGCACGGTGACGCGGCTGATTCCCGACGAGCAGCCGGACATAGAAGCCGCACTGAAAGACCTGGTGGACAACGAAGGCTGCCATCTGGTGCTGACCACCGGCGGCACCGGCCCCGCGCTGCGCGACGTGACGCCGGAAGCCACGCTGGCCGTGGCCGACAAGGAGATGCCCGGCTTCGGCGAACAGATGCGCCAGGTCAGCCTGAAATTCGTGCCGACCGCGATCCTGTCGCGGCAGGTCGCGGTGATTCGCTATCGCGGCTCCGACCGCGATCGTAAAACCGGGGCGTTGATCATCAACCTGCCCGGCCAGCCCAAGGCCATCAAGGAAACGCTGGAAGGCCTGAAAGACGAATCGGGAAAACCCGTAGTGCACGGCATCTTCGCTGCAGTGCCGTATTGCATAGACCTGATCGGCGGCCCGTACATCGAAACCAATGACGCGGTGTGCAAGGCGTTCCGGCCAAAGTCTGCGGTGCGACCCAAGGGGTGATTGAGTAATTAAGTGATTAAGTGATTGGCGGATCAAGCCTGTCACTCGTGTCACCCAATCACTTAATTACCTAATTACCTAATTACCGAATCATCTAATCACTTAATCACCAAAAATGCTGGAAACCATCGAAATCGAAACCACACCGAACCCGACAGCGGCGGTGATCTGGATGCACGGCCTGGGCGCCGACGGCAATGACTTCGTGCCCATCGTCAACGAAATCGACCTCACCGGCGCGCCCGGCATACGTTTTGTGTTTCCGCATGCACCCACACGCCCGGTGACCATCAACAACGGCCACGTCATGCGTGCCTGGTACGATATTTCCTACGGTGACCTTGAGGGCAATACGCGCAAGGCCGATGAAGCCGGCGTACGCGAATCGCAGGCGCAGATCGGGCAACTGATCGCACGCGAAAATGAGCGCAAGATACCCGCCAACAAAATCGTGCTCGCGGGGTTTTCCCAGGGCGGCGCAATTGCGCTGCAGACGGGGCTGCGTTACGCCGACACGCTGGCCGGCGTGATGGCGCTGTCCACCTACCTGCCGCTGGCTGAAAGTTTTGCGCAGGAAGCCACGCCCGCCAACGCCAAAACATCCGTGTTCATGGCCCATGGCACCCAGGATCCGGTGGTGCCATATGCCATGGGCAAATCATCGCATGACCGGCTGCAGCAGGCGGGTTATGCGATCGAGTGGCACGATTATCCGATGGAGCATTCGGTATGCCTGGAGGAAATTACTGACATCGGCCGCTGGTTGTGCCGGGTGCTGGGCTGAAGCGCGGGTTTGTTGCCTGCACTGCCGGCGCGCAGCCGCGCAGATAATCAAAAAACTTCTCGTTTGATGCCGCAGCCTGGGCTTGCGGCGCCTGCGTTTGTAATTCCGCGTTCCACTCCAGCACTGATGGACACTAAATCAACAGATCTGCGCGCTCCAGCCATGCGCAGCACCAGTCTTGTACAATCGTCGCCATTACACGGGAGAATCCGCTTGACACAACCTTTGGATAGCGTGCGTATCATCGACCTGACCAGTGTGGTCATGGGGCCGTTCGCGACGCAACTGCTGGGCGACCTCGGTGCCGACATCATCAAGGTTGAACCGCCTGACGGCGACATCCTGCGCAACATCGCGCCCATGCGTCATCCGGGAATGGGCCACATCTTCCTGCACCACAACCGCAACAAGCGCTCGATCGTACTCGACCTGAAAAAGCCCGATGGCCTCACAGCGCTGCACAAATTGCTGAAAACAGCGGACGTGCTGATCTACAACGTGCGGCCGCAGGCGATGAAACGGCTGAAACTCTCCTACGAGGAAGTGGCGGCAGTGAATCCGCAGATCATTTACGTAGGCGCTTACGGCTTCGGCCAGCGCGGCCCCTATGCCGCCCAGCCCGCCTACGACGATCTGATCCAGGGCATGTCGGCCATGCCCGCGCTGTTTCATGAAGCAGGTGCGGCCAAACCGCGTTATGCGCCGCTGGCCATAGCCGACCGCATCACCGGACTGGCCGCGGTCAACGCAGTAACCACGGCGCTGTTCGCGCGCAGCCGCAACGGCAAGGGCCAGGCCGTCGAAGTGCCGATGTTCGAGACCGTGACCCAGATGGTGCTCGCTGACCACATGGGCGGCCACACTTTCCAGCCGCCGGAAGGCCCGTATGGTTACGCGCGCATGCTGGCGCCGGACCGCGCGCCATACCAGACCAGCGACGGTTACATGTGCGTGCTGATCTACAACGACAAACACTGGCGCGCGTTTTTCAAACTAATCGGCCGCGAAGACATGTTCACCAGCGACCCGCGCTTCGGCAGCCACGAAGCGCGTTCGCGCAACATCGCCGAGGTTTATGCCTTTGCCGCAGAACAGCTCAAACAGCGTACCACCGCGGAATGGGACCAATTGCTGCGTGCAGCGGACATCCCGGCGGCGCCGATGAAAACCGTCTCCGACCTGCTTGATGATCCGCATCTGGCAAAAACCGGATTTTTCATGGAGACCGATCACCCCAGCGAAGGTCGGCTGCGCGAAATGACCATGGCCAGCCACTGGTCGGACGCCGGCCCAATGCCGCATCGTCCGGCGCCGCGGCTGGGTGAACACAGTGCGGAAATCCTGCGTGAGGCCGGTTACGACGCTGCCGCCATCAAAAACCTTGCAGCGGCAGGCGTTACCCGTCTGACCTGATCGGGATCACGTCGCGGCGCCCAGGTACCGCATCAATCGCTGCGCATCATGACCTTGAACATCGCCCAGTCGAAGTCCTCGCCGCCTTCGGCCAGCCGCGACGGCATCAGCAGGTACGGTTTGTTGTTGACGACCATGTCGAGGCTGTCGCGCGAGTTGTAGATTCCTTCGCGCAGCACGACACCGAATTCTCCACGGCTGTCCGGCGACGCCGACAGCAGCAGCGCCGAGTCAGGAATCTGGGATGCACCCGAACCGGATTTGACGATACGAACCGGTATCGCAATTTTTGACAACAACTGGACACCGACGCGACGCTGCTGGTACTCGTCACGCGCCACGCGCCGGATGATGCCCGCCCCCCAGTGCTGGGAGACCTCGGTCTTGACGCCGATCAGCGCACCGACACGCACCCAGTCACTTTGTGCTGCGGGGATGATGGCACCATAACCGCCATCACTGACATTTTCGACGATCCAGCTCTCCGCCGTGGACTCGGCGGCCGCCGGCGCGCTGAAATCAAGCTCGTCGCTGTTGTCCGGATCGAGGGTGCTCAGGATTTCCGCCATGCCGTGCAGCACCGTCATCCGCGTTGCCGTCGGGCGCCGTTCGCCATTGCGTGCCGGTGCGTCTTCCGCCCAGTAGGTCGCCAGATGACGCAACACCGGCAACACGGTGTCATTGCTGTAGCGTCCGCCCAGATGCACGCTCGACGGAATCGCGCCGGTGTCACGGATGGTCGCCTCGACTTTTTGCAAATCCGCCAGCGCCGTGCCGGCGCCAAAAAACCGTGCGGTTGCAGGCATGGGTTTGTCACCGAGCACCCGGAACGGCGGTTTGCCGGCGGCTATGTCAAAGCAGTACGCACAGCCGGCTCCCGGTTGCTGTGCGACGCGAAAGCCCGGAGAGAAATGCGCAATCGCGCGTTCCGCCAGTTCCTGGCGCATGGGGCTCAGTCCGTCAGTGGCAGACACACCCAGCATCGTTGCCTTGAGAAATTCCTGGCGCACCGAACCGCCGCCGTGCGCGCCCGGATAGATGGCCGCCGGATTGGCGGCGAAACCGGAGGCTTCGGCAAACTGATAAAGTCGGCCGATATCGGCCCATACCCGCGGATCCACCGGGCCATAACGCACCAGCATCCATTTTAATTGCAGCGCCAGTGCGCGCAGGGTGCGGGTGACGATGATGGGCAGATTCTTGCGAAACACGATGCCGCCGGTCTGGCCGGATTCGAACCGGCTGACACACTCCAGATACGCGTCGCTCAAGGCCCTCCAGAACGTGTAGCTGCCGGCCCACAGCCGGTTTTCCTGGAACTTCTGCTGCCGCGTGTTGGCAAAATAATCCTGGCCCAGTTTGCGCTGATGATTTTTTGCGGCAGCGTCGAGCAGGTCTATGTTCTCGAACAGCCGGTCAACCTTGAAGGTTCTGGTATCGCGCAGCGTCTCCAGCCAGTGCGTGATTTCAGCGAGCGCTTTCAGTGCATCAGTCGGCAGTTCGGTGATGATCTCCCGGGTCCGTTTCACATCGGCCATCGGATGATCCACCCTGCCGCCCTTCAGAAATCCCAGCATTGCTGCCCCCCGTCAGTTTGTCCGCGACCGGCGCCACGATTACTGATTACATTGCGGCATGCAGCATTCTGGTTTCCGGCCCGCTTTTTTGAACCGCTTTTTTAACAATTCTAACGTGCAGCAGCGTCAGCACCAACCACGGCCAGCGCGGCACGACGGCCACGGGCAGCATCAACCCCGGCAATGATGATGATGCCGATGACGAAATAAATGCCGGTGATCAGTATCGCCAGGCGGTGATCACCGCCCGAAATCCACGTCACCGCACCGTAAGTCAGCGGACCCAGGATCGAGGAGAATTTCACGGCCAGTCCCCACAGGCCGAAAAATTCCGCTTGCCGCCCCGGCGGACTCAGGTAGCCGACCAGTGCACGGCCGGCAGACTGGCTGGCTCCCAGGCACAGACCGACCAGGTTGGCCGCGACCCAGAACAGCGCCGGACCTTCAGCTCCCCAGGCCAGCAGCACAGTGAGTATCCAGCCGAGCAGCGTCAGCACGATGGTGCGCACGTGGCCGAGGCGGTCCTGCACATGGCCGAAACCGAATGCACCCAGCGCAGCGGTAATGTTGACTACCAGTATCAGCAGCAGCGTGTCGCGGGTGCTGAAACCCATCGCCTGCTGGGCATAAATCGCCGCCAGCGCAATCACCGTCTGTATGCCCGCCTGATAAAACACCAGGCACAGCAGGAAGCGTCGCAGGTCACGATAAAGATGGGCGGCGCGCAGCGTCGCGCGCAATCGCGTGAACGCCACACGCACCGGCGCAGGACCCGCGGCCTGGGGTTGTGCACGCTCACGCAGAAACAGGAAAGTCGGCAGGCTGGCCAGGGCAAAAATCGCCGCGGTAATCAGCATGGTCACTGGCACAAAATCAGTCGCAGCCACACCTTGCGCCTGCGCGTGCATCACATAAGCCAGGCACACACCCAGCGTAACCAGTCCGCCGCAATAACCCAGACTCCAGCCCCAGCCCGACACCCGCCCCAGCGCCTCGCCCTGGGCAATCTCCGGCAGGAACGCCGCGATCAGGTTTTCGCCGGAACCGAAGAAAAAATTAGACAGGATGATAAGCACGATGCCGGAGGCCACGTCGCCGCTGCCGACCAGCGCCAGCCCGGCAGTGAATATGATGCAGCCCACCGTGGTCACGGCCAGCAAACGTTTTTTGGCCGCACGGGCATCGGCATAGGCGCCGATCACCGGCGCGGTCAGCATGATCAGTGCGTACGACACGGCCAATGCGGCGGTCCACGCAAAAGTCGCCCACGGCGCATTGCCCGCGACTTCGGCCACAAAATAAGCGCTGAATACGGCCGTGATGACGACCGTGGTGTAGCCGGAATTGGCGAAATCGTACATCGCCCACGACCACACCTCGCGCGCGCGCACACCCGGCGCCAGACTGTGACGCGCGGCCTCAGTCACGCGCTGCTTGGTGATGGTTCAACATCGTGTGCCGCATGGTAACAGCCCGGCATGACACACAGACGAACAACGTCCGGGTCATGACAAATGCAGCATGCGGTACAGACGCGGACCCGCCCACAACAACACGACACCGAAATAGATAAACAACATGATCAACAGTACGCCCATGGCGCACCTCCTGGTTTCGTATGATGCTGAGCAGAGTTGTTGCAACTCCCGTGCCCGGAACAGGGCAGACCGGCGCTGACCAGATGCTGACCAACGGCATGCCGCGAGCGAGCGGCGACGAAAATCCGGATTGCGGTGACGAATCCCCGGCGCCACCGGAATGGCCTACCGCTTCCAAAAAAGTCACGGAATTGGCAGGTGCTCCCGTCTCCGGGCGGAGACAAAAAATATCCATAAAAACAGCACATTAGGAACGCATTCCGCAAAATGTCGCCATTTGACGACGATCGGATACGCAAGATTGAAGGTAAGTAATTGATTTTATTGATATTTAAATCTGGCACGATGTCTGCAATACAGAAGGAGAACAGATTGATGGCGGCCAGCAGATTCTGACCGCGCAACCGGTAATCGCAAGAGACAGACCCGCAACTTCTCCTCCGGCAGGGCACTACGAAACGAACCCCTGTTTTACCCCGGCGCAAGCCGGGGTTTTTTTGTACGGGTAAGACCGAGCCCCTTCAGCGCGGATCGATCGGTGTCCGCCGCGCAAGATCCAGCAGCTGTTCCAGATACGCTGCCTGCGAGAACAGTGCCGCCTCGCCACGCGGCTTGCCGATGACCTGTAGGCCCAGTGGCAAACCATTCTGCGTATAACCGCCAGGCATGGCCATCACCGGACAGGCCATCATCGTCACCGCGTACGTCAGCACCAGCCAGCCCATGTAGCCTTCAAATGCCACGCCATCCCAGTTCTCCACAAAACGCCGGTTGACGTCGAACGGCGGGCACAGGGCCGCCGGACAGATCAGCACGTCGTAATCTTCAAAGAACGCCGCGGCGCGGCGGATAATCTCGCCCTGCACGATTTCGGCTGCAACCACATCGCTCAGTTTCAGGCTGAGGCCGAATTCCGCGTTCTCCACCACTTCCGGTTTCAGCATATCGCGGTATTGCGCCAGCAACGGCGCCACACGGGCGATGTACACCGCACCGCGCAGCGTCAGAAAATTTTTGCCGGCCTCGGTCAGATCGGGATGCGCTTCCTCAACAGTGACACCGTCGGCAGCCAGTTGTTCCGCAACGGACCTAATCGACGCGCGCACTTCGCGGTCCACCACGGGCGCGATGCCGAGATCGGCACTGACCGCAACTCGCAGCGGCTTTTCCGGACGTGCTGCGCATTGCGCAAACAACGGCAACGGCGCACGCGGCGACAGCGGATCGCGCGCATCAAAACCGGCTTCGGCATCAAACATCAGCGCCACGTCGGGCACCGTGCGCGCCAGCGGCCCCTCGACCGACAGCGGATTGAACGGCTGCTTCTGCACGCGCGCCACCATGCCCGGACTCGGACGCAGGCCGCTGACCGAGCAGAACGCCGCCGGCGTGCGAATGCTGCCGCCGAAATCATTGCCGGTGGCCATCCACACCTGCCCTGCTGCCAGCGCTGCCGCACTCCCCCCCGAAGAACCACTGGCACTCATGCGCACATCCCAGGGATTACGCGTCGCGCCGAACACATCGTTGAAGGTGTTACCGCCCGCAGCAAACTCCGGGAGATTGGTTTTGCCAATCACGACGGCACCATGTGCTTCCAGCCGGCGCACCACCAAATCCGATGCCGGCGCAATGCGTTGCTCGTGCACGCGCGAACCCGAAGTACAGCGCACGCCCTCCACATCAGTGTTGTCCTTGACTGCGATCGGCAGACCGTGCAGAAAAGCTGGCGATCGATCAGCACGCGACTGTTTCATCAATTGTTGCGCCTGTGCGCGTGCACGTTCGAAGCACAGCGTGACCATGGCATTGATCTGCGGATTGGTTTCAGCGATGCGCGCTTCTGCCGCAGCGATCAGTTCCAGCGGCGACACCTCACCGTTTTTGAGCCGTGCCACCGACTCGGTTGCAGTCCATTTTATGAATTCATGCATGGTTCCCGCTCCCCCTGCGATCCGCCTGTTTGCGCTGCAGTATAGCGGTCAATATTGGCGCTAACGTGATAGTCTTTCGTCCCCGCTCTACACAAAAACCAGTCCAGGAAAAATCTTCATGACGGCCAAATCCGCCACCCGCCCGTTGTTTCAGACCGGCGCGCAAATCCTCGTAGACTCGCTGATCACCCACGGCTCCAAGCTCGCGTTCGGCGTGCCCGGTGAATCTTACCTGTCGGTGCTCGATGCCATGCACGACGTCGAGGACAAATTCAAATTCGTAATCTGCCGCCAGGAAGGCGGCGCGGCGAACATGGCCGATGCCTACGGCAAACTCACCGGCGAACCCGGCCTGTGTTTTGTCACGCGTGGTCCGGGCGCAACCAATGCCTCGATTGGTGTCCACACCGCATTCCAGGATTCAACCCCGATGATCCTGTTCATCGGCCAGATCCACAGCCGCTACTCCGAGCGCGAATCATTTCAGGAAGTCGACTACCGGCGCATGTTCGGCCAGATGACGAAATGGGTAGCGAGCATCGATCACGCCGACAGGGTGCAGGAAATGGTCAGTCACGCCTACCATCTGGCCACCTCCGGCCGGCCGGGCCCGGTGGTACTGGCGCTGCCGGAGGACATGCAGGATGAAACAGTCGAAGTAAAAAAAGCTGCGCGCTACCAGCGCGTCGCCGCACACCCGGGCGACGCCGACATGCACAAGCTGCGCGATCTGCTGTCGAAGGCCAAAAAGCCTCTGGTCATTCTGGGACAGGCCGGCTGGAACAAAAAGGGCTGCGAGGATTTTCTGGCGTTTGCCACGGCCTACGATCTGCCGGTGGCGTGCTCGTACCGCGCGCAGGACATGATCGACAACCGCGACCGCCACTATATCGGCGACGTGGCGGTGGGCCTGAACCCCGCGCTGGAGAAGCGCATCAGCGAGTCTGACCTGCTGATCGCCATCGGCTCGCGCCTGGGCGAGTGGACCACGGTCAACTACACAATGCTCGACATCCCGCGCCCCAAGCAGCCCTTTGTGCACGTCTATCCCGGCGCCGAGGAACTGGGGCGCGTGTATCAGGCCGACCTGCTGATCAACGCCGGCATGGCGGAGTTCGCCGCTGCGGCGAGGAAACTCCCGCCGTTGAAGCCCGCCTGGAGCGAATGGACCAAAGCTGCGCGCGCCGATCTCGACGCCTGGCAGCAACCGGTCAAAGTGCCGGGTAAGGTCAACATGAGCGAGATCGTCAACTGGCTGAACCAGCGCCTGCCGCCGGAATCGATCCTCACCAACGGCGCCGGCAATTTCTCGCTGTGGGTGCATCGCTTCTACCGCTACGGCGGTTTCCGCACCCAGCTCGGGCCCACCAGCGGCGCCATGGGTTACGGCGTGCCGGCGGGTGTGGGTGCCAAACTCGTTTATCCCAAACGGCCGGTCATCGCCTTCGCCGGTGACGGTGATTTTCTGATGACCGGGCAGGAACTCGCCACTGCAGCGCAGTACGATGCACGCGTAATTTTCATCGTCGTCAACAACGGCATGTACGGCACCATCCGCATGCATCAGGAACGCCACTTCCCCGCCCGGGTCAGCGGCACCATGTTGAAAAATCCGGACTTCGCTGCACTCGCCCGCGCCTACGGCCTGCACGGCGAAACCGTGGAAACCACCGCCGATTTCGAAGCGGCATTTGAACGCGCCTGGTCCGCCAAAACCGCAGCACTGATCGAAGTGCGCGTGGATCCGGATGCAATCTCCCCGCGCACCACGCTGTCGGCAGTTCGCGCGGACGCCCAAAAAAACAAAAAATCCTAGAAAGGTTTTAAATGGTTTTCTTTCTGAATGAAGCCGATGTCCAGCAACTGCTTACCATGGACATCGCGCTGGAACAGGTTGAGCGCGCACTGAAGGACCGTGCGCTGGGTCTTGCAGTCGATACGCCGCGGGCACGGATACAGACCACTTCCGGCATCCAGCATATGCTGCAAGCCTGCGCGCCGGAGCTCGGTTACATCGGCTTCAAGTATTATTTTTCGCCACCCGGCAAACGCGGCGCCACTTATGTGCACCTGATCAATATGCAGACCGGCAAGCTTGAAGCCATCGTTGAAGGCGTCACGCTGGGCATGACCCGCACCGGTGCGGCCAGCGGCGTGGCGTCAAAATATCTCGCCAATCCCGGCGCAACCGTACTCGGACAACTCGGCGCCGGCTATCAGGGCATGGGCCAGCTGGAAGCCGTAGTGAAAGCACTGAACATCCGCGAAGCCCGCGTTTACGCCCGCACCCGCGACAAGCTCGAAGCCTGGTGTAAAAAAATGACCGACAAGCTGGGCATCCCGGTGATGCCGGCAGCGTCCGGTGCAGAAGCCATCAAGGGTGCGCATGTGGTCAACATCATGACCAAGTCGGTAACGCCGGTCATCGACGGCGACTGGCTGCAGCCGGGTCAGCATATCAACGCGGCAGGCTCCAACGCCCTATCGCGCGCCGAGATCGACGCCAAAACTATCGCTCGCTGCAAACTGATTACCGTCGATTCGCGCGGCACTGCCCGCAACGAATGTGGCGATTTGGTCGCCGCTGCGGATACCGGAAAGATCAACTGGGACACACTGACCGAGATCGGTGAAGTCATTGCCGGCCGCATACCGGGCCGCGCCAACAAGGACGACATCACACTCTACGAATCACATGGCATGGGCATACAGGATGTTTACACTGCGGCAAAACTGCTGGAGCTGGCACGCAGCCGCAAGGTTGGCACCGAACTGCCGATGTAATTATAACTTATTGATTTTATTAAATATTTAGTCCTGACGCCCGCAGTCAGGCTGTCACTACAACATTTTGGCCGGCCCATGTAAGCCGGCCATTTTATTTGGTGGGCTGTTATTTTTTTCAAAAATACGCAGCCTATACTAGGGCCTGTACACATTCAATCAATCTTGGTACCTTCTGGCCTTTTGAAGGGAGCCAGCGATGCCCAGAAAGCTACTGCGGGACGACCAGTGGGAGCGGATTAAAGATTTACTACCCGGCAAAGT
>Ga0209390_10001312_pt1 | contig 48812 bp, 24 predicted proteins | sample BON01_FD_187212 | JGI IMG/M metagenome (GOLD analysis project Ga0209390, IMG submission 187212) | Freshwater microbial communities from Lake Bonney liftoff mats and glacier meltwater in Antarctica - BON-01 (SPAdes) (version 2) | ecosystem: Environmental > Aquatic > Freshwater > Ice > Glacier...
CCTCCTCCGACAGGGCGCCCGCCTCGAGGAGCGCGTGCAGGAGGGCGGCGTTGCTCAGGGGCACGGGCCGGCCCGGACAGCTCTTCTTGTACATGGCCGTCAGCTGGTCCTTGGTCTTGCGCCCCGTTTTCGCGAGAGCGGCGGGCTTTCCCCTCAGCACGGCCTTGCGCAGGCGGCAGTCGAGCGCGACGCCGCGGGCCAGGCACTCGTCGGCGAGCTCGGTGACGTTTTGCGTTGACACGGCCTTGCGCGCCTTGATGCCCGTGAGCTCGGCGTGCGCCCTGACCTTGGCCACGCGCTCGGTTTTGGGCACGGACTCGCAGTCGGTGAGCTGGTCGTGCGGCTTGGCGGTGAGATCGGCCGCGGCCGTGGAAGCGCCGGCGGCGGCCTCAGAGGCGAGCTCGATCACCCGCAGGGCGGGCTCGTTGGCGTTGGAGCGGTAGGCGGCGGCGACGGCGTCGCGGGCGGCCGTCGTGGCGTCCGAGTCCGTGCCCTTGCCCACGCGCACCCGCTGCTGCTGCTGCTGCTGCTGCGTCGGCGGCGGCAGCGGTGGCGGCGGCGGCTGCGGGGGAGGCGGCGGCGGCTGGTGCGGCAGCGCGCTCCCGGGTGTAGGTTGGGCGGTTGGCGGTAGGGCGGCGGCGGCGGGCGCGGCGATGGGAGGAGCGGCGGCGGCGGCGACGGCGGCAGCGACGGCGGCGGTGGCGCCAACCAAATGAGGGTCGTCGTCTTCGCCGCCGCCATCACAGCCAGGCGAGGCGCCCTCCATTGCAGCGAATGCCGACGACGGAGAGGCGGGCGCGGGGAGGCGGGCGCGGGGCGGCGGGAGGGCGAGGCCCGAGGGGCGAGGGCCGCTGTCGTTTTTTTGGGTTATGAAATTGTGTGTGGGTTTTGTCGAGAGAGGGAGGAGGGTGCGGGGTGGGGGGGGCGGCGGCGTGAGCGTCGGCGTCGGCGGCGGGCGGCGGGCGGGTGCTTTCCTTGCGGGCGCGCGCGCGCGCGCGCGGTCCAGCCTCCACCCGCTCCCTCCCGTCCTTGTGCGGCCCGGCGCCTGCGCGCCGGCCGCGCGGCTGCCCGCCCCCCCGAGAAGCGCGCGCGGCAGGCGCGAGGCCGCTCCGGCGGCGGCGGCGGCGGCGGCGCGCAGCGCCAGCGGCGGACCGCGGCAGGGGGCCGCGCGGCGACAGACGGCGGCAAACCAAACAAAAAACCAGGGCGGCGCGGGCGGCGGAGGACGAGCTCCCTCTGTCCTTGTGCGCGGCCAGGCGCGCCCGCCCCGCGCGCGCCGGCCGCGGGGCTGCCCGTCCCGGGCCGCGCGGCCGAGCACGGATCGCAAGGCCGGCGGCGCAAAGGTGGGCGAGCGGCGGCGCGCGGCAGAGGCCCCCCCGCGCCCCCCCCGCCCCCCCTGCATCCCCGGTCGCCGCCGCCGCTGCCAACCGGGCGGCCTCCCCGCCCTCTTTCCGCACGCCCAGGGCTCAAAGTCCGTCCAAGACGCCCTCTCGCGCCTACTGCTGAAACACCCAAAGACCCGGTTTCGGACGGCTTCGGACGACTGTGAAAGAGGCCTTCGGATGGGCATTTTTACAGGTCAAAAGGCAGGGGCCGCGACGCGACGCTCGACGCGTCTCTCTACTCCCCGGGCGCCCGCGTCGTCATCGCGTCCACCGCGTGCACCGCCTCCTGCAGCTCCTCCCAGATGGCCTTGTACACCAGCCGCTGCCGCTGCACGGCCGACTTGCCCTCGAACAGCGCCGAGCGCACGTCGATCTCCACGTGGCGGCCGTCGCCGCTGGCGTCGCGGACGTTGACGTCCTCGGTCTCGAGGGCCTGGGTTGTGAGTGTTGTTTGTTTGGCATTGGGGGTGTTTTTTGGGGGCGAAAGGAGCGCTGGAGGCTGAGCGGGCGGGGCGGGAGACAAGAGAGGAGCGCGCGCGGCGCCCAGCGAGCGCCGCGCAGCGATCGGCGACGTTGGTGGTGGCGTTGTGCGGACTAGCTTGTCCTCCTAAGACTCAATCGCGCGCGCGGCAACACCTCACAACAAAACAACCAGCTCACACACCTCGCCGATCTTGGCGCGCATCGACTCCATCAGGGCCGCGGAGATCTGGCCGGCGGGCGCGCCGGTCGGGTCGGCGGCGCGCGCGACCACCGTTGGGTCGACGACGACGGCGCCGCTCGCGCCGCGCCGCGCGCCCCGGATGCTGCTGGCGCCAGCGACGGACAGCGCGCGGCCGTCAGCGCGCAGGCTGGTGCTAGTGGCGGGAGCCTCGAACGACGCGCGCGCCACCGAGACCGCCCGCAGAGGCACGCACGACGAGGTCTTGGCGAGCGATGAGCTTGCGCTGCTGCTGGTGCTGGCTGTGGCCGCAAACATGGTTGATGCGTTGTTGCGTTTGTTGGAGGCAAAGTGCTGTGTTGCTTGAATGGAGACCTGCGTGAGGGGGTACGGGCAGGCCCGGCAGTCGGCTTTTCAGAGCGCCGGCGCTCCTCGGCGCGGCCCTGGCCGCCCCGACGCTCGAAGTCGCGCCGTCGCATACAAACGCCCCCTCCTCCTCATCCTCGTCGAATTCCAATCCCATTGGTCCCTTAGATGTCACTGAACCCATCCACCCCGAACGAACCATCCCTGTGGGCTCTGCGGAACCCCTAAACGAGGCGATTTCCGCTCACGCCGCGATCCATCCCGTCCCGCACACGCGACAGCAACCAATGACGCAACAAGCGCGCTCGTGAGGCGACGGTTCCGTCATGCATCGTCCCGTCCTGGCGCGCGGCGCCTCGGCCGCTTCGTCAGACCGCGCCGCGGCCGCCGCTGCGCCGCCGCTGCCACGGCCGCCGCCGCCGCCGCTGCTCCGCCTGCCGTCGCTCGTCTCGGCGGCCGCCCCTTTTCCTCGGCGCCTCCTCTATCCGATCGCGCGCGCGTCCGGCGCGGCAGCAGCAGCGGCAGCTGCGGGCACCGACGACGCCGTCGTGCCCAAGCGCCGGCGCGCGCCGGCGGCGTCGACCACCAGCAAAAGGCCGGCGACGGCGGTGCCGCCATTGGCGCCCGGCGCCCCAGCCGCCACCAGCGCCGCCACAACCGCCGCCGCCGCCACTAGCCTAGATCTGATCTCGTGGCCCGAGGGCACGCGCCCCGCGCGCGCCTCCAAGCTGACGGCGGCGGCCTTGCAGCGCCTGCCCAAGGCGACGCTGGCCGCCGAGGTCGAGCGCCTGTCGGCTCGCGCGGGCGGCGGCAACGGCGACGGCTCCGGAGCGCCCGCGGCACCCGCCGGCGGCGGCGGCGGCAGCAAGGGCGAGCTGGTCCAGGCGCTGCTGGCGCTGGCGCAGGGGCTGGCGGCGGCGGCGACGGGCGGGGGGCTGGTGGCGGCGAACGCAGCACCACAAGCAGCAGCACCAAGAGCAGCAGCACCAAAAGCATCAGCACCAGCAGCACCAAGAGCAGCAGCAGCAGCGCCGGCAAAAGGAGAAGAGGAGGACGCCGCCGACGAGGGCGAGAACGACGACGAGGACGGCGAGGACAAGGAGCTCGCCCGGCGCCTGGCCGCCGTCGCGCGCGAGGCCGGCGTCGACGTCGCGTCGCTGCCGCCCCTGCCTCCCGGGCGCCTCAACGTGACCTTCAGCGCGTACGACCTCGTGGAGGCCGGGTGCTCGTCGCGCGAGATCCGGCTGTCGAGCTCGGAGACGGACTGGGCGCTGACGCTGCTGGGCACGGCGAGCGGGCTGCTGCCGCGGCGCTCGGCGGTCGCGGCCGAGGCGGCCGAGGCGGCGGCGGCGGGCTCGGCGGCGGCGCAGTCGGCGGCCTCCTCCTCCGCCACGGAGGGCCACGGGGCCAGCGGTCACGACGCCGCCGCCGCACCGGCCGCCGCCGCCGCCGCACCGGCCGCCGCCGCCGCCGCGTCGGCCGCCGCCGCCGCCCGCGCCGCCCTGGCCGCCGCCGCCGCCGCGTGCGCGCCGCGCGGCGCGCCTTCCGTTGCGCTCAACCGCGGGCGCGACGTCTGGATGTTCGACGCGGGCGAGGATACGCAGCGCGCGCTGATGCGCGCCACGCACCTGCGCCCGTCGCGCCTCTTCCGCGTCTTCCTCACGTCCCTGTCGCCCGAGCGCGCCCTCGGCCTGCCCGGCCTGCTGTGCACCGCCTCGGCCGCCCGCCTGTGGGGCACAGAGGCGGCCGACCTGCCCGTGCACGTGTTCGGCCCGCCGGGCGCGGCCGACCTGGCGCACGCGGCGTTGCGCGTGTCGCACACGTACCTGGAGGCGCCCGTGCTGGTGCACGAGCTGCAGGCGACAAGCGGGGCCGGCGGGGGGCCGGCGCCGTCGCCGGCGGCGGCGCGCCCTTATGACGACGACGACGACGACGACGCCGGCGACGACGAGGGCGGTGACGAGGGCGGCGGCCGCGGCGGCCGGCCCCCCGCGTCGTTCGTGGCCCCGGCCCCGGAGTACGAGCTCCTGAGCCGCCGCTCCAAGCTGTGGCGCGTCGTGCACGCGCCCGACGACCCCTCCGCCCCGGAGTTCCGCCCCGTGGACGGGCGGCTGGACGTCTTCACTCCAACGAGCCACCGCTCCTCGCCGCCGCAGAGCAATCAGAGGGGCGGCTGGGGCGGGCGCGGCGGCGGGGGCGGGCGCGGCGGCGGGCACCGGGACCGCGACCGCGACCGCGATGCGGGGCCCGGGAGCGAGAGCACGGCGGCGCTGTTGTCTGGCGACCAGCGCGCGGGACACCTGGGCTTTGACTTTGAGGCGCGGCGGGCGCTGCTGCTGGCCGGCGAGAGGGACCTGCGGCGCGAGGCCCTTTTCGCGGGCGGCGGCGGCGGCGGCGGCGGCGGCGGCGGCGGCGGCGCAGAGGCTGTGGAGCTGGAGCCGACGTGGACGGTGGCGGCCGACGACACGTGCGTGGTGGTCGCGGCACAGCTTCGGCCGCGCGCCTCGGTGTTCGAGTCGGAGGAGTACCGGGAGGCCGAGGGCTGGCCGGCGGCGGCAGGAGCAGCAGCAGCAGCAGCAGCAGCGGCAGAGGCAGAAGCGGCAGCAGCAGGGGGCGGCGGCAAGCCGGCGCGCGGCCGCCGCAGCAGCACCACCACCACCACCGCCGCCACCGCCGCCGGCAAGCCGCCGCCGCCCCCGTCGTCCCCGCCAGCGCCCCCCTGCTTGGTCGCGCGCCCCTCCGCCCCGGGCTTTGGCTACGTCGTCGAGGAGGCCCCCCGCGCCGGCAACCTCGTCCCCGCCCGCGCCCTCGCCCTCGGCGTTGACCCCTCGCGCGGCATCGCCTTTCGAGAGCTGAAGGGCGGCCGGAGCGTGCCCGGCGCCGGCGGCCTTCCCGTCGAGGCGGCGATGGCGGTGTCCCCCGCGCGCCCGGGCCGGCGCATGGGCGTGCTGCCCGCGCACGGCTCCCCGGGCCCCAAGATGCGGCGCCTGCTGAGGGGCGCAGACGTCCTGGTGCTCGAGCTGCTGTCGGCCGAGGAGACAGAGGCGCTCTCGGCGGCCGTCGACCGCGCGGCGCGGCGCCTGGCGGCGGCCGTGGCGGCGGCGGCGGCGGCGGCGGCGGCGGCGGGCGGGTCCGACGAGGTGCGGCGCGCCCGCGCCGGCCTGGCGCACGCGCGCGGGGCCGAGTGGCGCTCGACGCTCGCGGCCGCCAAGCGGGCGGGGCGCCTGGCCGCGCAGCTGCGGCCCAAGCACCTGGTGCTGTCTGGCATGTCCGGCGCGCCGCCGACCAGCCCGCCGTTTGCGGCGACGCCGCAGCGCGCGCGTGCCGCGGGCCGGGCGGCGGCCGCCGCGTCGTCGGCGCTGGCGGCGGGGCAGCAGCCCGCGGCCGTCACGCTGGACGACGTGGTCGCGGCGGCGGCTCAGGCTGCCGCTGCCGACTCGGCGAGCAGCGCTGCCGCCGCTGCCGTGTCGTCGTCGCGCAGGGCCGTGATGAGCAGCAGCAGCAGCAGCAGCGGCAATGGCGGCGGCGGCGGCGTGGACCCCGGGCAAGAGGAGGACGACGAGGAAGAGGACGAGGCGTCGGCGGCGGTGGCGGCGGCGCTGGCGGCGCTGGCGTCGCCGGTGTCGCCGTCGGCCGCCCCCCCTTTCTCGTCCGACCTCATGCCGCCCGACCGCAAGGCGCTGCTCAACCAGGCGATGCTGTCGGTGATGACGGCCGCCGCGACCGCCGCGATGCAGATCGAGGCCGCCGCGCGCGCGGGCGGGTACGCGCCGCGCATGGGCGGTGTGACCGTGGGGCAGGACGGCGACACGACGGCAACGGTGGCGGCAGAGCCCGAGGAGGAGGGCGAGGGGGAGGAGGGAGGGAGCATAGACGCGGGCGCGGGCGCGGCTGCGGCGGGCGCGGGCGGCGGCGGCGGCGGCGACGTCGGCGAGGCCGCGCGGTCCAAGCGGGCGGCCGCCGAGTTTGGGCGCGTGATGCGGCAAAAGGTGGTCAACGAGCTCGAGTACGCCCGGCAGCAGGCGCAGCTGCAGGCGCAGGGCGGCAGCGGGCGCGGGAGGGGGAGGGGCGGCGGGCGAGGGAGGGGCGGCGGCGGCGGGCGCGGCGGCGGTGGCGGCGGGCGCGGCGGCGGCGGCGGGCGCGGCGGCGTGCCGCGCTACTGAGCAGCTTGTCGCTTTCCTGTGTGTGATCCCTCACTGTGTGTACACGCAAGTCATCCACCCCTCATCCCATTGTCGTTGTCTCTTGCTCTCTCTCTTTGCCGGTGTCCCGCAAACCAAATCGACTCTCCCTCACTCCGTCTCCCGCGTCTCGAAAACACGCCGAGGGCCATCGGTCGCTCATTGGGGCAGGCGCCGGTGGCGCGCCAGCTCGGGCCTCCGCGATGGTGAGCCGAGGCCGCGCGCCGCATCCCTTGGTTTCCGCCGCCGTCGCGTCGGCCGTCGGCGCCGAGAGCCGGTGCGCGCCGAAGACGCCGACGACGCCAACCTCCGCCGCTCAAAAACGCCGACGCCCCTTCCCTTCCCGTCACCCGAACCAAACCCGAAACACAACGCAGAGCGTCACGCTGCACACCAACCTGGGGGACATGAAGATCGAGCTCTACTGCGAGCAGGTAAGCGTTATTTGGCCGCGCGGCCGGCCCACGCCTCGACAAGGCTCCCGAAACGACGCCTGACGCTGAGGTCCTCCCCCCGCCGCCCGCCAAAAACCAAAAACACACAAACAGACGCCCAAGACGTGCGAGAACTTCCTGGCGCTCGCGGCCAGCGGGTACTACGACGGCACCGTCTTCCACCGCAACATCAAGGGCTTCATGCTCCAAGGAGGTGCGTGGTCATTCTGATTGATTTTTTCTCTGCTGCCGTTGCCGCCCCGCCTCGACCCGGCCAAAAAACGCAGGCGCCCCGGGCGCAGCGCGCGCTCGACGACTGTTGTGCGCCTCAAATCGTCCCCTATCCCGAACGCGCACTCGAACTCAAACAATAAAAACCAAAATCGCCGACAGGCGACCCCACGGGCACCGGCAAGGGCGGCAAGTCCATCTTCCCCACGCCTGACGGCCGCTTCGAGGACGAGGTCGTCGACGCGCTGCGGCACACGCGCCGCGGCGTGGTGTCGATGGCCAACGCGGGGAAACCCGGGACCAACGGCTCGCAGTTCTTCGTGGCGTACAAGGCGCACCGCCACCTGGACGGCAGGTACACGGTGTTCGGGCAGTTGATCGACGGCATGGACACGCTGGACAAGATGGAGCGCGCACCCGTCGAGCCGGGGAGCGACCGCCCGCGCCAGCCGCTGCGCATCAACCGCGTGACCGTGCACGCCAACCCGATCGCGGCGGCGGCGGCGGGGATGGCAGCGGCGGGGGTTGCCTGACGATGGTTTGGATCGGGGGCGGTGGGGGGCGCGGCGCAGCAGCAGATATATTTTGGTCGCTCCGCCGTCATTTTTCGCAACGTGTTTTTAGAAACTCGAATTTAAAAATAGACAAATGATTACACCTGAGGGGGGCGCGTTTGACGGTCCGTGGCTGTATATGATGCACGGGGAGAGGGACCTGAGAGCAAGGAGGGGGGTGGGGGCGGATTGGCGTGGGGAGAGATAGCGCCGCTGCAATGTGTTGAGGGGTGCGCGTGTGAGCGCCCCGGACGAAAAACAAAAAACTCAAACGCCGACGAGGAGCGCGGAATACGATTGAGGAGAGGGAGGGGCGGGTCTGTTGACCCCCTCCGCACCGCGGGGACGGAGCGCACGGATCAAGTCTCACATGCCTGTGATCTCTGCGGCCGGCTTGCGTGCTTGCTGGGGCGGCGGGGGACGGAAGGCGAAACTAATCGCAGCGCGAAAGCAGCGCAAGAGAGAGCGCGGGGGGCGGGGGCGCCGGCAAACGTAAAAAAACGACGACCTCGGGCCGATCGCGCACACACAAACTCACGCGCGGTCGAACGACTCGAGCGTGCGCTGGATGATCCCGGCCGCCTCGTGCACCTGCTCCTCCGACAGCACCAGCGGCGGCGCCAGCCGGATCGTGTCCCCGTGCGTGGGCTTGGTCAGCAGGCCGTGGTCCCTCAGCCTGAGGCAGACCTCCCACGCGCCGACGCCGTCACGCTCCTCGATCACGACCGCGTTGAGCAGGCCCTTGCCGCGCACGGTCTTGAGCCGCGGCGACTCGATGGCGCGCAGCGCGCCGCGAAACACCTCGCCGAGCCGGTCGGCGCGCTCGGCCAGGCCCTCGTCGACCAGCACGCGGAGCGCGGCCGTCGCCACGCGCGCCGCGATCGGGTTGCCGCCGTAGGTCGAGCCGTGCTGCCCGCGACCGATCGTCAGCATCACCTCGTCGTCCGCCAGCACCGCCGAGACCGGGTACATCCCGCCGCTAAGCGCTTTTCCCAAGACCAGGACGTCGGGCCGCACGGAGTCCCACTCGCTGCACAGCATGCGGCCCGTGCGCGCCAGCCCCGTTTGCACCTCGTCGGCGATCAGCAGCGCGCGGTGCTCCTTGAGCAGCGCGTGCGCGCCGGACAGGTACCCGGCGTCCGGCACGACGACGCCGGCCTCGCCCTGGATGGGCTCCACCATGAAGGCGACCACGTGGGGGTCGGCCTCGAGCGCGGCCTTCAGCGCGGGCAGGTCGTTGTAGGGGATGCTCTCAAAGCCCGGCATGAAGGGGCCAAAGCCGCCGTAGGAGGAGGGGTCTTGCGACGTTGAGATGGCGCTCAGCGTGCGGCCCCAAAAGTTGCCGCGCGCGAAAAGCACCTTGGCCTGGTCCTTGGGCACGCCTTTCACGTCGTAGCCCCAGCGGCTGTCGGTCGGTTTTTTGGTTTTGATTTTTGTTTTGATTTTTGTTTGATTTTTGTTTGGTTTTGTTTTTGATTGGTTTTGAATGATTAGTCGTTGGTTTGGCGTTGGTGGTTTGAAAAGGCAAGGGCCTGCGGGAGCGAGCGAGCGACCGCCCCTTCTCTTGTCGTTTGTTGTTCTGCGTGTTTGCCAAACAAACAAACAAACAAACAGACAAGCAAACAAACAGACAATCGCCTACTCACCGCGCCAGCTTGACCGCCGTCTCCCCTCCCTCGACGCCCGTGTTCATCGGGAGCACCTTGTCGTAGCCGAGCAAGGCGGTGATGTACTCCTCGTACTCGCCGAGGGCGTCGTTGTAGAAGGCGCGGGAGGACAGGGCCAGGCGCTGGGCCTGGTCCGTCAGCGCCTTGACGATCTGGTGTTGTTGTTGGTTTTTGTGAGGGGTCGTTGCGTTTTTTTGCGATCGGGCGCGGCGGGCGTGAGCGGCGTGTTTTTCCCCCCTTGTCTTCTCTCTCCCCGCGTTTCCCTCCTCTGTACACTCGTAAAAACGGCGTCCCTCGTCACCCTCACCCCCCACAAACACCTCACCTTGGGGTGGCAGTGCCCCTGGTTGACCGCCGAGTAGGCCGACAGGAAGTCGAGGTAGCGCTTGCCGTCGACGTCCCACACGCAGGGCCCCTCGCCGCGCGACAGCACCACGGGAATGGGGTGGTAGTTGTGGGCGCCGTGGCGGTCCTCGCGCTCGACGTACTGTGTTTTTTGGTTGAGGGGTGCGTGTGTGTGTGTGTGTGTCGGTTTAGTGGGGGGGTCGGGGGGGGATTGGGTCGGTCGGAGTCGGTCGGTCGGTTTGAACGGGAGAGAGAGAGGGGAGATAGTCGGCGTCGGCATCGGCGTCGCGCGAGACGGGCCGCCGAAAGAGTGAGCGCGCAGTGTCGCGTTTCTGTGTTGCGGAATCGGCGGTCTCGCGTCCCAACGAGCCAAGGGGCCCGGCGCGGGGCACAAACTCACGCTCATCTGCGACGGGATGACCTCCTCGGCGGCCAGCTCGCCGCTGTAGGCGCGCACGGCTCCGTTCTGCGCCTGCTGACCGGCGACCGCTGCGCTGCGCGAGGAGGAGGACAGACGCAGCCGCAGCGCCGCGGCGCCGCGGCGCAGGGCCGACGACATGCTGGCGGATGGATGGGAGATCTCGCGCGCGGCGTCGATCAGTCGAAACGCTTGGGGGGAAAAATCGGCGCGCGCAAAGATGTGTCGGGGCGTGAACGCTCTGCTGCTCTCTCCTTCCGCCCGGCTTCTTGTGGGACGGCGCCGCGTGTGTGTTTTGGAAGTTGAGAAAGACCCGATGCCGATGATGTGGTTCGGGCAATTGGCGTTACATCAGTCCTTTGAGCGAGCTGACGAGGCGCGCGCGTAAAGAGCGCTGCGTCTCGTCCGACGTGTGACGGTGACACGGCGCCAGCGAGACGACCCCGCCGCTCTCGGCTCGCGCTCCGCCGAAACACCGGCCCCCCCTCAACAAAGAAAGACCCTATCTCTCTCGCCGCACTGTGCAATCACCGCCTCTTTTGCCGCGCCTGCTCCTGCTCCTCCTCCCGCTCCCGCGCCTTGCCCGCCACCCACCCGGCGCCCCCGCTCACCAGCGCGCCCGCCATCAGCACGCCGATCAGCGGCTGCCACAGCAGCGGCCACAGCGGCATCCACGCGTCGACCAGACGGCTGCTGCCCAGGGCCGCGCGCTCGGCGAGGCCCGCGCCAAGCCAGCCGAGGGCCGCGAGCACGGCGAAAAAGTCGGCGACGAGCAGCTTGTCGAGCGCGGCCTTGACGCCGCCCTCTTGCTCCTGGGGGGCGCTGTTGGCGCCGCCGCCGCCGCTGCCGCTGTTGCTGCTGCCGCCCGCCCCCTTTTGCCTCGTGCTTTGCGCGGATGAAGCGGCGGCGGCCGCACTGGAAAAGCGCTCCACGTCGGCCTTGAGCAGGCGCGCGAGGGCGTCGTCGCCTGAGGAAGAGGGGCCGGGGCCGGGGTCGCCGCCGTCGCCCGGCGCCGTCGCCGACGCGCGCGCGCCTTGTCGTCCCCGCCGCCGCCGCTGACGCTGCTGCTTCTGCTGTTGCTCTTGCTGGGGCCGGCGCAGCCCGGCCGCCGAGATCCGCACGCACGCGGAACGGGCCGACGCGCTGGCGCCCGCCGAGAGAGCCGGGCGCGCCCGCATGCTTCTGCGGATTGGTTTGCGGTTCTTTTGCTGATTGGTCGTCGCTTTTTCAGAGGGCTGCACTTTGATGATCAAGAACTCTGAGGGTGGCGCGCGCACTCACTGTGAGAGCAACAAGCAAGAAGAGTACTAGATGTCAAGTGACGCAGGCCGGACCACGCTTTCGAGACGAACAAAGAGAAACGCCCATCGTTTGCCCCGCCCATCGTTCGCCGTCCTCTGTTTGTCACCACCACATCCGCCGTCCCCCCATGCGCTTACGCAGCGCGCCCCCTCAATCCTCGCGCCCCTCTCCCGGCTCGATCATCCGTCACACCGGCCACCGGGCGGCCATGACCGTGATGGTGGCGGCGCCGACCGCGTCGGCCGGACGAGCCGCCGCCGTTGCCTCGACCGCCGCGGCGCCGCCCGTCCGCGTGCGCCCGTTCGAGGGCGCCAGGCGCGATGCCGAAGCGATCGCCAGGATTTGCCGCGACGTTTATGAGGGGACCGACTACGTTCCGCGCGTGATCGGGCACCTCGGGAGCCGGTCCGAGGGCCGCGGCCACAAGCACGAAGAGCGGACGATCGTGCTCGTGGCAGACGAGGCGGGCGACGAGGAGACAGCGGCAGCGGCGGCGGCGGGGCCAGAGGGCGGCGGCGGCTCGGAGGAGCAGCGGCGGCGACAAGCGCAAACCCCAACACAGCGCCAACCGTCCCGCCAAGTCGGCGTCGTCGTCGCGCAGCTGCGCGGCGACGGGCACGCCTTCCTGTTCGGCCTGCGCGTCGACCCCTCGGCGCGCGGGCGCGGCGTCGGCGGCGTGCTGATGCGCGCCGCGGTCGAGGCCGCCGAGGCCGCCGGCGCCTCGCACCTGGTCGGCGCCACCGTCCCGTCCAACGCCGCCAGCATCGCGCTGTTCGCGGCCACGGGCCACGCCGAGGTGGCGCGCGTCGACGTGTGGCCGCCCTTCCCGCTGCTGACCGCTTACGAGCGGGCCGTCGGGTTCCGCCCCGCGCCCGGGCGCGCGCCGGCGGGGGAGCCGGCGGCCACGTACGGCGGGCAAGGCGGCGGCGGCGTCGCGGGCGAGGGCGAGGGCGAGGGGGCGTCGCCGAGCCTGCGGATGCTCGACCACCTGGCGGCGGGCGCGGTGCGGCGCGTGCTCCTGGGCGCGGCGACTGCGGCGGCCGGGGCGGCGCCCGCCGGTCTCGAGCCCGAGCGCTGCGCCTGCGTGGTGGCGCTGTCGGAGGCGCTGGCGGGGGTGCGCAGGGCGCAGCGGGGCGGGCGGCGCGACGGCGCGCTGACGGGCGAGGCAGAGGGGGCAGAGGAGGAGGGCGGGGGGGAGGGCGCCGCGGCACAAGCGTCGCGAGGCGGTGGCGGCGGCGGCGGCGGCGGCGGCACGCAGTGGGTGCCGGCGATGTACGAGGCGATGCCGGCCAGGGGGCCGTGGGCGCGCGAGCGCGTGCGCGAGGGCGGCGCGTGGCTGCTGCCTCGGGCGGCGTCGCCCGCGCGCCCCGGCCCCGAGCAGCGGCGGCCGCAGCAGCAGCGGCAGCGGCAGCACGAGGCCGTCGTCGTCGTCGGCCCCTCGCTCGAGGCGCGCCGCTTCGTCGCCGGCATCGTCGCGGCCGACGGCGACGCCGCGGCGCGCGCGCTGCTGCTCGCCGAAAAGCTGGCGCCCGCCGGCGGCCACTTCATCGCGTTTCTGGACGTGCCGCCGCCGCCCCCGTCTGCATCGGAGGGCAGCGGCGGCGGCTGCGCGCTGTCCGAGCTGTACGGCCTGACGCGCGTCGAGGAGACGCACCCGGAGGGGCGGGGCCGCATGCTCGTGTTCCACCGGGCTGTGGGGCGCGAGGAGTGATTATCCCCGGGGGGGGGACGGCCTGGTGACGCCGGGCGATCCGATCCAATTACATAAGTTCAAATCAAATGCAATCAATCGTTCCCCTTGAGCGCCACGGAGGCTTTGCGGAGCGCCTCGCCCGCCGCTTTCAGACGCGCCGCGAGGCCGCGCCAGCGGCCGGCCGCCGACGCCCGCGCCTCGCGCTGCTCCGTGGCGACGGCCAGCAGCACGCCGCGCGCGCGCTGCCGCCGCCGCCCCCTGTGCGCCTCGTCCTCCTCGTCGCCGTCGCCGTCGCTGCCCGCCTCCTCTTCCCCCGGCTGGCGGCGCCACCCGAACAAGTCCGCGGCGTCGGGCTGGCACGCCAGCTCGTCCGTCAGCGCGTCGGCCACGTCCTCGGCGGACGCGGCGCCGTCGCCCAGCATCTCGGCGGGCAGCATGCCGACGAGGACGTCGCAGACGTCGGCGGCCGCGGCCGCGCCCGCAGCGGCAGCAGCGGCAGCAGCACCAGCGTTGGTGTCGTCGTTCGAAGTCGGTCGCTTGCAAGACGAGCGCACAAACAGAACGCCCGCCTCAGCGCACATCTCCATGCACAGGGTCGCGCGCTCGCCAAAGTCCGACGAGATCAGCGACGCCAAGGACAGCGCCGACCCGGGAAGCAGGAGCGAGAGCGAGGAAGCGCGCTCGCCATCGCTGTCGCCGCCGCCGCCGCTGCTACTGGCCGCCTCCGCCTCCGCCGCCGCCAGGCCCGAGAGCACCCGCGCGAGCGCCTGGCTGCGTGACTCGGCGACCCGCACCAACACCTCAGCATCAGCGGCGTCCGCCCCAGTCGGACGGCGCAACAGGCGCAGCAACGGCTCGACGGCAGCAAAGAGCGCGAGGTCGGCGGCCTGCAGCAGCGCGGACGCCGGCAGCGGCGGTGGTGAGCCGGCCGCCGCCGCCGCCGAGGCAGCAGCAACCGCAGCCACGGCGGCGTCGACGTCGCCAGCGGACGCGGCCAGGCGCAGACTGTCGGGACACGTCGGATCGATGGAGCGGGCGACGGCCGAGCAAAAGCGGGGCAGCAGCTCTGACAGACGTGCTGCTGCTGCGCCTGCTGGTGGTGTTGTCGCCCCCGCCGCCGCCGCCGCGGAGGACGATGCGCCCGCGCTCTTTTTCGCGGCCGCTGCTGATGCCAGGCGCCTGGCTCCGCTTCCTCCGCTCGTCACCGCTGGCGCGGGGTCCGATCCTAGGGCGGCGGCCAGCAGGTGCTGCAGCAGGGCGCGCTGCTCGGTCGAGGCGCGCAGCGACGCCCGCAGGGCGGCCGCCTCGGGCACGCCTTGGGCCTCGGCGGCGCCGGGGCGGAGCCACCACGGGGGCGGCGGCGCCGACGCCGGTCGCCGCTGCCAGCGCTCCTCCTCGTCTGCTTTTTCCTGGTCCTGCCGGCCGCCGCCGCCAAGGCGCGCCTCCCACCAGCGCAGCGTCGCGTAGGGCAGCGCGGCGCCCTCGGGCGGCAGCCAGCCCGGGCGCACCGACAGGTCGGCGTTGAAGCGCGCGCGCAGGGCCCACCCGCCGAGCTCTTCTGGCGCCGGCGCGCCCAGCGCCCGCGGCGCCGGCAGGAGCAGCTGCGCCGCCGCCGACGACACCGCCGCCGCCGACCCGTCCTCCTCGCTCGAGTCGGACGCCGCCGAACGCCACACCTCCAGCAGCACGCGACGCGCGCGCGCTAGGGCGGGAAAGGGGGCCGAGGACGACGAGGCCGCCGCCGCCGATCCCCCGCCGCCGGGCGGTGGCGGCAGCAGCAGAAGCATCGCCCCCTCGGCGCGCGCGGCCAGGCACGCCTGCGAGCGCGCCAGGCGCTCGCGGAACGCGGCAAACTCGGGCACCTTGGTGTGCGTGCCTTGGCGGAGGGCGATCATCAGCGTGTCTCCGGCGTCGCGCGCGTGGTTGTCGCACAGCTCGACCAGGCCGCGCAGCACGGGCGGCGGCGGCGGCGGCAGGGGCGCGGGCGTTGTCGTCGACATCGCCGCCGCCCCGCCGCCGCTGCCGCCGCCGCCCGCGAGTCCCCCCCCTCCTCCTCCTCCTCCCACGGCGACCGCCAGCGGCAGCGCCAGGTGGCTCGCCAGCGTGTCCATCTGCACGTGCTTGGCGTCCAGCGCGGCAAAGTGCCCGAGCGCGCGGCGCGGGCAGCCGAGCAGGCCGTACGCCGCGCACAGGGCCGCGCGCGTCGACGCCACATAGGGCCTCTGCGTCGAGGCCGCCTCGAGGTGCAGGACGGCGGTGAGGAGGGCGGTCAGCAGGGCGCGCGCCCGCCGCCTTGGCTCCTGGCAAAGGAGCGCGGGCGACAGCCGCAGCAGCGCGTCGGCGACCATGGCCGGCAGCTCGTCCGCGGGCCCTCGCGCGCGCGGGTCCAGGCGCTGCGCGGCGGCCAGCGGCAGCGCCACGGCCGCGTGCAGGCGCGCCAGGCGCCCGGGCAGCGACGCCAGCTGCGCCGCGCGCGCCTCCCCCTCCTGCTCTCGTTCTCTTGCCGCCGCCGCCGCCGCCGCCGGCGAGGGCCAGCCGAGGTGCCCGCCCATCTGCAGCGCGCTCACGCGGCGGCGGAGCGCCTTGAGGGCGCCCTCCTCGCCGCCGCCGTCGCCGTCGCCACCGGCCTCGACCCGCGAGCGCGCGTCCAGCTCGCCGCACAGCCACGCGCAGGCTCGGGTGGCGCTCGAGGCGTCGCCGCCGCCGCCGCCGCCGCCGCCGCCGCCACTGTCGCCGCCCTCGCCGCTGCTGCCGCCGCCTCCGCCGCCGCCGCCGCCTCCGCCGCCGCCGCTGTCGCCGCCCTCGCCCTCGCCCGCGCTGCCGGCCGCCAGCGCCTCTAGGTAAGGGCGCGCGTCCGGGAAGCAGCTGTCGAGGTGGCCCAGCGACGCGTGGAAGGACGCGACGGCCCCCGCCAGGTCCCCGGGCCCCGCGAGGCCCAGGCGCCACCGCCGCAGGGCCAGCTCCACGCGCAGCAGCGCCGCCGCGCGCGGCGAGGGCGGCAGCCGCGCGAGCCGCATCTGCGCCCGCCGGCGCGCCGTCGCGGCGGCTGCGTCCTCGCCCGGCAGCAGGCCGGGCTGGGGCGCGGGGGCGGCGCCGCCGGCCCTGGCCTTGGCCTTGGCCGCGTCAAAGGCCGCCTGCTGTTCGGCCTGCGTGCGCTCCAGGTCGGCGATCAGGCGCTCGGCCTCGGCGAAGGCCGCGGGCAGGTCGGTCTGGTTGGCCTGGCCGTCGCCGCCGCCGCCGTCGCCGCCGCCGCCGCCGCCGCCGTCTCCGTCCGCCGCTCCTTCTGTCCGCGGTTCTGTCAGCGCGCCAGTGCCGGCGCGGGCGTCCGCGTGCGCGCACCCGCTGTTGAGGCCAAGCACCTCGCGCGCCACGGCGGCGCTGCTCACGTGCGGCACCTGCGGCCCGACGCCCGCCCCCGCCCCCGGCCCCGCCGCCGCCGACGCGCCCGCCGCCCCCGGGGCGCCGCCCGCCGACGCCGCGCCGAGCAAGCAGTCTAGGTAGTGGCGCCCGGACGCCCAGTCGTCCGGCGCCAGCTCGCGCAGGTGGCGCTCGTACAGGCGCCTGGCGCCCGGGCGGTCGCCGCGCGCCTGCATCAGGGCGGCGCGCGCGAGCAGGCGCTCCTCCTCGAGGGGGATGGCCAGGGCGTAGGCGCCGCGGGGCATGGCCGCCGCCACCGCTGACGAGAACGGCGCTGCTGCTGCTGGTGCCGCTGCTGCTGCTGCCGTTCTCGCGGGGGGAGCAGCGGGCCCATCGTCACCGCCCTCCTCCTCGCGCAGCAGCTCGAGCGCCTCGTCGTGCCGGCCCAGCGCCTGCAGCAGCCCCAGGTGCAGCATGGCCGCCTCGCGCGTCGGCGCCGGCGACGCCGGCGGGTTGCCCGACCGGTCGGCGGCGCCCCCGCCGCCGCCGCCGCCGCCGCCGCCGCCGCCGCCGCCGCTGCCGCCGCCGCCGCCGCCGCCGTCCGGGACTGCCGCCGCCGCCGCCGCCGCCGTCCCCGCTCGCAGCACCTCCGCGGCCTTGACGCTCGCCGCGTTGAGCCGCCGCACCATGCCTTCGGCCAGCTGCAGCAGCAAGCCGGCCCTGCCTGGGCGGCCGGCGGCGGGGCCGCTGCCGCCGCCGCCGCTGCTGGGTCCGGGCGCGCCCGCCGCCGCCGCCTCGTCGGCCTCGGCCAGCGCCGCCTCGCGCGCCTGCAGCACCGCCGCCAGCGCCGCCCACCACTTGTACTTTTGCGCGGGCTCCTGCTTGCGCGCCAGCGCCGGGCCGAAGCCCTTGTCCAGGCGCAGGGCCGCGCGCTGCATCAGCGCGGCGTCGCCCGACCGCACCGCCGACAAAAACACGCTGCGGGCCAGGCCCTCGTCCGCCGGGTCCTTGGCCGCCGCCCGCTCGAACGCCGCGCCGAGCTCGCCCAGGCGGCCCGCGGGCTTGAGCACGAGCGCGAGCGTGCTGAGCGCGTGGTCGTCCGGCGGCGCCTCGGCGAGCAGCGCGTCGGCCGCCTGGCGGGCCTCGGCGGAGCGGCCGAGGCGCCCGAGCGCGACGGCGCGCAGGGCGGCCGCGACGTGCCATCGGGGCTGGCGCTGGAGGGCGGCCGTCGTGAGCTTGAGCGCGAGCTGTTTGTGTTGGGGGGGGTCGTCGTTGTTTTTGGTGCGGGGCGGCGGTCGCACGAGAGTGAGAGAGAGGGAACAGCGGGTGCGGCGGCGGCTGACGCCCGACGCCCGACGCGAGCGCGCGCGCCCGACGCCACCGATCCACGTCTAGAGCTCCTCACTTTTTCGTCGTGGCGATCAAAGGCATCGTAGATTGCGTCCAGCTTGCGCTGGTGCGCCGAGTCGTCTGGCGGCATCCGGATCGGAAGAGTCGAGAGGTCGGAGAAGGGGAGGCAACCCGCCAGACGACGGCGATCTAGCGTCCTCCTGTGAGGCTGGTTTCGAAAGGATGTGGACAGTTGTTTCCGAGTCTAATCTATTAGGACTGCCGTGTTTTGGACGGTGGGGGGGGGTCGGGAGTCTTGCGCGTGCGACGAAATGTTGGTGTTCGCACGGCCGGCGGCCGACGGGCGTTGTCGCGATTCGACGCCGCCGCCCTCGGCGATCGCTCAACCGACACTCGACCCCCGAGCCGCTGCTATCCGCCGACGCCGCCGCCGCAGGTGAACGCCGCCCCCGCGAGGCTGTGCGCCCGGAACAGGCAACCCTGAACCAGGATGCCGCCCGCGTCCGCCAGCGCGATGCCCGCCGCGTCGGCGACGCTCGCCGCGCCCAGCGCGAACGCGCGCCCCTCGGCGGGCGTCTCGGCGGCGATCAGCGAGAAGGCACCCACGTACACGGACCCGCCCAGCAGCCCGGCCGCCAGGCACCCGGCCAGCAGCGGCACCCAGCCGTACAACAAGGCGACGAGCGCGCTGGCGCCAACGCCACCGCCGCCGCCGCCGCCGCCGCCGCCGCCGCCCTTGCCGCCCCCTGCCTCGCCCCCTGTCTCTCCGCCGAGCAGCGCCAGCGCCGAAAACAGCAGCAGCAGCGCCACCTGCGCGCCGGCCATCCCCGCGAGGCCCCTGCGCCCGGGGCGCGGCAGAGGCAGCAGGCCCGACGACCGCGACACGAACACCCCGGCCTGGTAGGCCGAGCCGGCCGCCAGGTAAAACGCGCGGCGGTGCTCCTGGTCGCCGACCGTGGGCAGGCCGATCGACGGCCACACGCCCGACTGCATGAGGTACTCGGCGGCGTAGACGCAGAACAGGGGCAGCGTGTAGGGCCAGAGGAACAGCACGGCACGCGAGCGGGCGCGCCAGCCGTTTTCGTCACCGGCGGCGGCGGCGGCGGCGGCGGCGGCGGCGGCGGCGGCGGCGGCGGCGGCGGCGGCGGCGGCGGTGTTGCGTGCGGCAGAGGTCGGGGCGCCGGGCTCGCGCTGCTGTTGTTGTCGCTCGTGCCTCCTCGCGCCCGCGGCCGCCTGCGCCGCGTCCGTCGCCGCGTCGGGCGTCGGGGACCGGGGCGAAGGTACCATCTCGAGCTGCTGCTGCTCCGCGGGCGGTCGCTGCAAAGTGGCCGCAGGCTCTCTCGCGCCGCCGTCGTCCGTCGAGCCGACGCGCCGGTACCCCCCCCGCCGCTGCTGCTGCTGCTTTGTTGGCCGCCCGGCGGCGGCGGCCGCCGCCGTCGCCTCCTCCTCCTCGCCGGCGCCGACGTCCCCGCCCCACCCCCCGCCCTCCACCAGCCGCCCGTACGCCAGCAGCCACCCGCCCGCCAGCGCGTTGGCCAGCAGCGCCGTCGCGCCGAAGGGCAGCCCGAGGAGGTGGTGCAGCAGCGCCACCCAGGCGTAGCCGGCGAGGCCGGCGGCGCCCGAGCCCGAGCTCCACATAGCGAGGGCGCGGCGGGCGGCGGCGGACGAGGAGGAGGCGGCGTGAAGGGGCGGGTCGGACGGCCCGCGGTCGCCTCGCCGGTCGTGGCCGCTGCCGACCAGACCGTCGCTGCCGCCGCCGATGCTGTCCCGCCCCCCGCCCGCGCCGCCGCCGCCGCCGCCGCCGCCGAGGCCCGCGCCGCAGAGCGCCAGCGCCGTCGCCTCGCCCAGACCCCCCTGCAGGGACGCCAGGGCCACGCCCGCCAGCTGCGCGCCCTGCCCGCGCCCGAGGCCCACGAGCGTGAAGGACGCGGCCATCAGCAGCGCGGCGGCCTGCACGCGCCGCCCGTAGCTCACCCGGTGGAAAAAGTGCGGCGCCGCCAGCTTGACCGCCAGCGCGGGGAGGATGGCGCACAGGTAGACGGAGCCGACGGCCTCGGGGGAGATGTCGTTGGCGCCCGCGATCATGATGACGTAGGAGGCGTTGTTCAGGCAGCCGAGGAGCCAGAACCCGGCGAGGCAGCGGCTCGGCGGCGGGACGCCGTCGTTGGCGGTGGGGGGCGGCGCGGGCGCGCTGCCGAGACTGCTAACGCCAACGCCGACGCGGTCTCGCAGCGCCATCGAAAGGCTCAGCGGCGCATGAGCATGCTCGCGACGACCGCGCCACGCGACAGACCACCCTCTGGACGCCACGACTGCCAGATGGGACCGAGGGCGAGGAGCGATGGTGGGGCGTGGCGATCGCGAGAAATTTGAATGCGTTGCGGCAACCAGGGGCGGGGCGCGTGGCGGTGGGTGTGATGGTGCGGGAGGTGCGGTGGTGTATTGATTGGGCAAGCGTGGTGACTGAATATTGTACCGGGCGTTCGTTGAGTCGACGTTGTCGACCGTTTTGCAAGGGCATATACGGCGTCGGCGCCGGCGCTCAAAACGACGCCGCGTCTCGCGCACCGTGTCGACAAGCCCCCGCTGGCGATTGACGCTCTCTCACGGTCTCGGCGCGATCTGTCCCTCACACGTGCAACACTCGACGCTCAACGTTCGAGCCGCACGAATCCTCCGCAAGGGTGGAAGCAAAACTTTTGTTCGCGTTTCAAACTCGTCGACCTGTCACACGCCTCTTCTCCCGCGCGTCTCCACGCCCGCCAGACCGACGAAGCAAACGCGCGCACCTCGATCACGACCGGCAAGATGTCGCTCGAAGACGTGAAGGAGGTGCGCCGGTCCCCGCCCGTTCGCAAGCGACGCACAAGAAGGGGCGAGCGAGCGAGACCTTTGTCGGCGTCGTCGCGCTCGGCTCGCCGACCTCCCCGCTCACACACATATGCGACAACACCAAAAACAACACAGATCGTCACGGCCACGCTGCACCAGCGCGGGGTCCTCGCCAAGCTCAAGGCTGAGCTGCGCGCCAACGTGTTCCTGGCCATCGACGAGGAGGACCGGCGGCGCGCGGCGGCCGGGCGCGGCGGCGGCAGTGACAGCAACCACGACGACGACACGGGCGACGCCGGGCTGCGCGCGCGCGGCGGGGGCGCCGCGGCCGAGCGCCGCGACGCGCTGCTCGCGTCTGCAGAAGGACTGCTCTTGGCGGACCTGCTGCGCGAGGCGCTCGCGCACCTCGGCTGCCAGTTCACTCTGCGGGTGCTCGAGCCGGAGCTGCTGGGAGGGGGCAACGGCGCCGCGGCCAGCGGGGCGGGCGAGGGCGGCGCCGCCGGCGGTGGCAACAACGGCGCCGCCATGCCGAGCCGCCCGATGCTGGCGTCGCACCTGGGCCTCGACCGCGGCGCCGTGTCCGAGGACGAGCCGCTGCTGCTCGGCATCCTGCGCGCGTTTCTGTCGGGCGGCTGGGGTGAGGCCGGCGGTGAGGTCGCGGCGGCCGGGGGCGCGCGCACGGCTCGCGGCAACAGCGCCGACGACGGCGACGACGACTCGGCCGCCGCGGGCGGCGGGCGCGCCGCGGCAGAGGACAGCTACCACGCGCCGCCCTACCCCTCTTCTCTGTCGCCCGGCACGGCGCGCCTCCTGTACGAGCCCGGAGACGAGGTCAACGACGAGGATGAGGAGGACGGGGGCGGCGGGAACGGCGGCCGAGGCGCAGACGAGGACGCCGAGGCAGAGGGGGCGGCGGCGGCGGCGGCGGCGTGCAGCAGCGACGTGGACGAGCCGGACGAGCACGCCTCGTCTGGCCGCGGCGGCGCGCCCGACGACTCCTCGTCGCCGCTGCTGCGCGCCTCGGCCCTCGCGGCCGTCGGGGGCGGGGGGGGCGCGGCCGACGGCGTGGCGGTGGTGACACTCGGCGGCGGCGACGGCGGCGGCGAGAGCGTCGAGCGCAAGTCGAGGGCGCACTTTCCGACGCGGTCTCCTCCCGGGGCGGACGACGCGCAGCAGCAGCAGGGGCAGGAGGAGGCGGAGCAGAGGCGGCTGCTGCGGCGCCAGCTGTCGGGCAGCGACCGGGGCGGCGGCAGCGGCGGCAGCTGCAGCGGCAGCGGCCGCGCGGAGGACGACCCGGAGCTGGCGGGCGACCTGGCGAGCGGGGAGGGCGCGGCGGCGGCGGCGGCGTCGCCTCGCGCCGCCGGCAGCTACGACGGCGGTGGGGACGACGAGGAGGAGGAGGCGGGGGACGACGACGGAGAGGACGGGCTTGGCGACCTCGCGCCGCCGCCGCCGCCGCCGCCGCCGGCCTTGGAAGACGCGTCGCCGCCGGCCCGCGCCGCCGCCGTCGCCGCAGGAGGCAAAGGCGGAGGCAGAGGGCGCGCCGCCGCGCCGCTGGCCGGCGCCGTGGGCGCTTACGAGCTGGGCGCCTCGATCCAGGCATGGCCGACGGGCGTCGTCGCCCCGGCCGCGGCCGCGGCTCTGGAGGAGGACGGCGGCGCGGGCGAGGGCGAGGGCGAGGACGACAAGGAGGGCGAGGCGGGGCCCCGGCGGCCGCCCCCTGGTGCCGCCTCGACGGTCGGGGCGAGGCGCGGCGACAAGGACGCGGCCGACGACGACGGCGGCTGGCTGTCGGCGCCCATGCGTGCCTCCTTTGACGTGGCGGCCGCCGTGTACGGCTCGGTCGCCGCCGCGCGCCCGGCCGTGGCGGCGGCGATGGTGGTGGGCGGCGGCGGCGGCGGAGCCGAGGGCGAGAACGAGGAGGAGGACGACGAGGAAGGGGCCGAGGAGGGAGAGCTGTCGCTCGAGGTGGGCAGCAGCGTGGGCGTGGGCTCCCCGCCCGCCGCGGCCGCGCGCGCGGTGGTCTCGGGCGATGTCGACGAAGAGGAGCAGGAAGAGGAGCAGGAGGAGGAGCAGCAGGAGGAACAGGAGGAGGAGCAAGAGGATGACGCGCGGGCGGCCGCCGAGGCGCGCGGCGGCGACGAGAGCGACGCCGGCGGCGGCGGCTTCCTCGCCGTCTCCGACCACAGCGGCGGGCTCTCGGCCGGCATCGGGCGCGGCACCGCGAGCTTTTACGACTACATCGAGGACGGCGAGGCGACCAGCAGCGAGGACGGCGAGGGGGGGGGCTTTGGCGGCAGAAACTAGACGGAGCGTTTTGAGCGCACGCGCGCGCGCCCCTGCGCCCCTGCGCCCCTGCGCCATATGTTGTGTTTTGTTTTACCGCGTTATTCCCCCGTCGCGACGCCGCCGCCGCCGCCGCTCGTCCTCGACCTCTGCGACAAACGCGACCGCGGCCTCGGCCACCTCGCCCGCCCGCCCCCGGAAAAAGTGGTCGGCGCCCTCCAACAGCGCGAGGCGGTGGCTTGGGTGGCGGCGGCGGGCGGAGGGCGAGGAGGGCGCGGAGGGCGCGGAGGGCGCGGAGGGCGCGGAGGATGAGCGGCTGGCGGGCGGCGGCGGCGCCGACGACGCGGCAGCGGCAGCGGCAGACGCAGCGGCAGCGGCAGACGCAGCGGCGGCCGCGCCCGACAACGGCGAGACCGACGCCGCCGCCCCCGGGGGGGCGGGCGGCGGGTGGAGCTGGTTCTGCCGGGAGGAGGAGGACCGGAGGCGCGCCTCGAACGGCGGCGCCGCCTTGTCGCCCGCCGCCGCCGCCGCCGCCGCCGGCTCCGCCCGCCGCTGCTGCGGCTGCCCCCCCTCTTCCTCCCCCTGCCCCAGTGCGGCGCGCAGCTGCCTCAGCGAGGTGAAGTCGTCCCGCGTGCCCAAGATGGCCAGGCGCGGCACGTCGCCGCCCTGCGCAAAGGGCCGGAACGCCCGCCCGGCGTCCAGCAACAAGGCGCAGACGAGGCCGAGCGGGGGCGCGACGGCGACGACGCCCGCGAGCTCGGCGTCCGAGTCGATGAGGGGCAGGCGCTCCCTCAGCAAGGGCAAGGCCAGCGAGGCCACCAGGCTGCCGTGCGAGTAGCCAATCAGCCACAGGCGGCGGCGGCGGCGGCGCTTGGGGACGGGGGCCGGGGGGGGGATGCTCTCGCCGCTGTCCCCGTTTGGGGACGGCGGCGACGACGCCTCCTCCTCTGCCGCCGATCCCGCCTCGCGCAGCGCACGCGCGCACACGTCGACCAGGTCGTGCGCGTCGCGCTCGTTTCTCTGGGCCGGGAAGGCTAGCGCCGCGGCAGCATGCGCGGCCAGGGACGCGCCCGCCGGCAGCGACCTAGAGGCGCCGACGCCGCGGGCATTGAATCGACAAGCGACGTCGCACGCCGGCCGGGCGCTCGGAGCCGACGTCGACGGCGGCCGGAGGAGCGCGCGAAACAGCGCGGCGACGACCGGGTCGCGCATGTTGCCGCCCAGGGGGCCCCAGGGGTGCAGGCACACGGCGACGACCGTGGCGTCGTCATCATCATGACGGTGGCCTCGCGCAGCGTGCGCGACCTCGGCCTCCAAGGTGACTGAAGGCGCGGGGGCGCGGCGCGCGACGCGTACTTGCTCGGAACGCGTACTTGAGAGAGCAGCAGGAATGGGATGGGATGGGTCGCGGCTGGCAGAGGCCATAGACGTGTGGGGGGTCCGGGTGACCACAGACTCTGTGGCACAGAGTTGTCCTGCACTTCTTGATCGCTTCGACGCGCGACGATCGTTCGCGTGCTTTTCCGACTTTGCGGCGTCGGCGCGACGCGCGACGCGCGACGCTCAACGGCGGCACCACCTCGAAGCATCGCTCACCTCCCGCAACCAACGCCGTCTCACAAACCCCTCTGCACTTGCACACATTACTTGACGGTGGCGCTCATCCCGACCTTGAACGCCCCGCGCGCGCGCAAACCAAACAAACGTCGCCACGCCCGTCGGCCCTTTTCTCCCCCTCTCCCCGCGCTGAAAGCAGCAGAGCGCTCGCACACAGGGCGGATTGACCTCGACCTCGGGTTCCGATCCCTCTCCGGACCCGCCGTCTCAATCAGGGCGCCGCGACGCCGATCATTGTCGGAGGAGGGAGGAGGTCAAATTCACACCATTCTTGAGAAGTTCGACCCCCTCCCTTCTCCCCCGCAGGGGCAAGAGCCCGCGCTTGGAGCGCCGAGCACCTACGCCCGACGACCGGGCCCCCTCTCGCCGCGCCCTGAACGAGCAAGGAGCTTGAGCAAGAGGCGGCGCGGCCGCCGCCGCCCGCCGCCGCCCGCGGCGAGGCGAGAGGCGAGCGCGCGCGCCACGCTCTGTTCCCTCTCTCTCTCTTTTCTCGGCGGTCAGACTGGCGTGACTCACACGACCAGGCCCCCGTGAAGACGCGCGAAGAAGAAGAAGGCACAAGGCGCAAAATGCCCGACCCCGCCCGCGGAGGCGGCAGCAAGGCGCTGTCGTTTGGCGCCTACGCCGAGCCGCGCCGCGAGCGCCAGCAGCGCCGCGGCCACGCCTTCCGCGTCGCGCTGGTGGCGGCCGACTGCCTGCTGCTGGGGCTGCAGCCGGTGCTGGTGCACCTGTCCAAGGGCGCCGACGGCAAGTACGCGTACAACCCCCTGGCGGTCAACCTGCTCGTCGAGATCGCCAAGGTCCTCTTCGCGCTGTCGGTGCTGGTGGCGGTCGGCAGCGGGCGGCCCGGGCCGCCGCTCTTCCGCTCGGCGCGCGCCTTTGCCGCCGACGCACGGCACAACTGGCTACTGGCTGTGCCCGCCTTTCTCTACGCCGTCAACAACTACCTCAAGTTCGCCATGCAGCTGCACTTCCGGCCCACCACCACCAAGATGCTCGGCAACCTCAAGGTGTTCGTGATCGCGCTGATGATGCGCTCCGTGCTCGGCCGGCGGTTTTCGGTGCTCCAGTGGGAGGCGCTGTTTCTGTTGGTCGCCGGCGTCACGGCAAACCAGCTTGCGGCGGGCGGCGGGGGCGGCGGCGGCGGCGGGGGCCTGGGCGTGTTGGCGTCCGGGCCGTGCCCGGACGCCGGCGCCGCCGTCGCCGCGGCCGCCGCGTCCCTGGCGTCGGGGCCGCCCGGGTCCGAGGCGGCGAGGGCGGCCGAGGCGGCGAAGGTGCTGCTGACAGAGACGGCGGCCAGGCTCGTCGCGGCGGCGCCGGCCGCCGCCGCCGCCGCAACGACCGCTGCCGCCGCTGCCGCCACGGCTTCTTCCTCCTTCCTGCCGGCGGCCCTCTGCGTCCTGGGCACCGTCACCGTGCCCTCGGCCGCCAGCGTCTACAACGAGCTCGCCCTCAAGCGCCACATGGACACCAGCGTGCACCTGCAAAACTTTTTTCTCTACTTTTTTGGCGCGCTTTTCAACCTGGCCGGCGTGCTGGCGCTGTGCGTGTGGCGCGGCGAGTCCCCGCTGCGCGTGATGACCGCGCACCAGTCGGGGACGACCCTGCTGCTTGTGGCGGTCAACGCAGCGCAGGGCGTGCTCGCGTCCTTCTTCTACAAGTGGGCGGACACGATCCTCAAAAAATACTCGTCGACGATCGCGACGGTGGCGACGGCGCTGCTTTCGTGGGCGCTGTTCTCGCACGAGCTGACGCCCGGCTTTTTGCTGGGGGTGTCAATCGTGTGCGTCTCGATGCACCAGTTCTTCTCGGGGGCGTCGCTGGCCAAGGCGCCGGCGGGGGCGGGGGGGGCGGGCGGGGCGGGAGGGGGCCCACCCTCTGGGGCGGGCGAGGGCGGGGGGGCGGCGGCCGATCGCAAGGCATCGGCAGAGCTCGGCGGGGGCGGCGCCAACTCGTCCGGCATGATCGTGTCGCCGTCGATGGACCACCTGTCGATGACGTCCGCGGCGGTGTCGGCCGCCGTCAACGGCGGAATAGACCCGGGGCATGCGGCGCGCCAGCCGCTGCTGCCGAGGTAAAAGGGGGGGCGGCGGCGGCGGCGCGCGCTCGCTCGGTCGCGCATTTAATTTAACCTCTGTCTTTTTTGCGAGAGCGGGGGCACATTACGTATGCAGACTCTCGAGCGTATCTCGAACTGGATAAGACGACGATGCAAAAGGGGGAAAAGGCTAGTAGAAAGAAAAAAAAGAAACGTCGGTTTCTAGTGGGAGCAAAGGCGGCGCGTCGCTCTTTGCGACGACGACGACGAAAAGCGCGGGGGGGGAAAGGTACAAAAAAAGGGGGCGTCTGTCTGTCGGTGTCTCTTCGGCTCGATCTAGGCAACGCTGGTAAAGGAACCAGGGAGCGCGTGCGCCTCAAAAAAGGAATTCGGGGGGAAAGGAGGGATAGTAGGGGGGCGAATGAGGCGCGGGAGGCAAAAAGACAAAGACGACACGCCGCCGCCGGGGGCTCTTAGTCGAAAGCGGCAAAAGGCGGTCGGCGCTCAGTCGGACGTCTCGGCGAGCGCCAGCATCTGCACGTCGCGCCGGCCACCGGCGCTAGGCGCCGACGTCTTTTTGCCGTCGCCGCCGCCGCCGCCCTCGTCGTCGCCGTCTTTCTCGCGATCCGGCCCCTTGTTGCGCGGGCGGTCGTCGTCGCAGCCGCCCCCTCCGCCGACGTCGTCCGACCGGCGGTACCTGCGGGGGGGGCGCGCCTCGGTCGCGACCAGGTCGTCGTACGACCCGCCGCCGCCGCCGCCGCCGCCGCCCATCATCATCATCAGGCCCCCGCCGCCGCCGCCGCTGCCGCCGCCGAACCCGCCGCCGCCGCCGCCGCCCGCCCCTCCCCCTCCTCCGCCTCCCCCTGATCCGCCCGCGCCTCGCGAGCTCATCGGCGCCGAGGCCAGGGGCACATACTCCTCCAGGATGGCGCGCACGTCGTCCGCCACGGCGCGGCGCACGTACGCGTGGTATGCGGCATACCCGACGGCCGACGTCAGCCCCACGGACACGGACACCAGCATCAGCGCGCCGCCGAGGCCGAGGAGGCCCGCGCGGCCGCCGCCGCCGCTGCCCCTGCCGCCCGCCCCGCCCACGCCCCCCGCTCCCCCTCCTGCGCACTGCCCCGTCACCTGGTCGCACGTGTCCAGGTCGCACGCCGGCTCGCACCGCAGCCCGTCGCCCTCCGCCGACCCGGCCACGGCCCGGAAGCACCGCGGGCATCGGCAGCGGTACGTGCGGTCGACGCCGTCGCGCAGGCGCCCGCGCTCGCCGAGCCACCTGTACTGGTCCAGCGCATCCACGCACGCGTGCACAACTTGACCTCCTTTCCCTTTGCCGCGCCAGCACCCGCCGTAGTCGCGCTCGGAAGTGCAGTGGTCGGGCAGGGGGCCCGTGCAGTTGTACCCGCCGACCGTGTTGACGCACGCGCAGCGGGCGCAGGCGCAGTCCGGTTTCGAGCGCCACACCTGCGACGCCACGCACTCGTTCAGCTCGGCGCACGTCTCCTCGCCCGTGGCCGAGTCCTGCACGCGCATGAAGCCCTGGCCGCACTCGCACGCGTAGCCCGAGAAGGTGTTGACGCACTTCGTGCGCCCTGCTGTGGCGTTGGCCGAGGCGCGGCAGGCCAGGTCGCCCTCGCCGCCGGGCGCGCACTCGTCGTCCGACACCCACCGCTCGTTGCAGACGCCCGGCTCGGCGCCGCCGGGGAAGCCCGCGCAGATGGCGCGCAGCACGGGGCCCGGCTCGAGCGCGCCGCGGTACTGCTTGCCGTTGACGCGCACGGTCGGCAGGATGGCGACGGTCGAGGCGGCGTCGCCGTCGCCGCCCATTTGCGCCTTGAGCTCGGCGTCCAGCAGCGGGTGCGGCTTGCCCTTGGCGGAGGGGTCGGGCACGTCCGAGCACGCGTGCCAGTCGCGCACGAGCGCCTCGGCGTCGGCAGGGGTGGCGGCGGCCGAGGCGACGGCCGCGCGGAAGGCGCCCTCGGCGCACGCGCGCGTGTAGCGCCCGCCGGCCATCGGGCAGTCGAGGCCGATGCGGTCGACGTAGTCCCACCACAGCCACCCGCGCCCGCCGAGCCGGCTCTCGGCGGTGCGCCGCGCGCACAGCGACCGCAGGTTCATAAGCAGCACGTCGGCGCCCGTGTACCCGCGCTGCAGGTCGTCGTCCGGGTCGGGGCAGCAGTAGGCGCCGCCGCGCACGCACTGCGACCGGCACTCCTCGCTGTCGCCGCCGTACTGGCACACCCATATGAGGTAGTGCGGCTCGAACGCGACGACGCCGGCCTGCTCGAGGGCCTTTGCCGCGCTCTTGAAGCGCCGCACGAACCCGCGCTGCTGGTCGCAGCTGAGGCCGCACTCGTCGTTGCTGTTGGTCCAGAACTCCCACCGGACGCGCTCGGCCCGCGGGAAGGCGTCCGTCCAATTCAAGGCAACGGCCACAGGGCCCGCGCGCAGCATCTCCTTGAGGCGCGCGCCGTCCTCCTGGCTGACGAGGCCCGCGCTGATGGACAGCGCCGCGAGCTCGCGCCCCGTGGCCTCGTCGTCGGGCGCGACCGCTGTGGAGAGGTCGCGCCCCGGCTCGTCGTTGACGACAAGCACGGCGTCCGCGCCGGCCAGCTGGGCGTGGAACGCCTTGTCGACGAAGTAGCAGGGGCGCTCGCCCGCGGGGAGGGAGGCGGAGGCGCCGCCGCCGTCGGCCCGCGGTCCGCGGTCCAGCAGGAGGACCGTGTGGCGGCCCGGCTGGCGCTCGACGGAAAAGGGCGGCAAAGACTCGTTGAGCGGGCGGCAGCCGTAGTTGCACCCGGGCAGGCCGCGCTTCTGCGGGTCGCAGTCGTACGCGCGCTGGCTGTAGGCGGGGTCGGCCGAGGGGTAGACGAGGCGGCCGACGAGGGAGGCGCCGTACTTTGGCTGGCCAAAGTTGGCGAGGGCCATGTCGAAGCTGTGTTGATTTTGGTGTTGTTGGTCGGGGTTGTCGTCGATGGGCGAGAGCGTCGTCGTGAGCGTTTCGCGTCCGCCTTCGAGGCCCTCTTTCTTTCTCTGTGCGGTCTCGCGCGCGTACGGCTGCCGAGACCCGGGCATCGAACGCACCGGTTGCCCTTGGCGCTCGTCGGATACACGACCTGTCGTTTGATTGATGAGAAGGGGGGGGGGGGGTCGCGGAGAAAGAAAGTGAGAGCTTGCGAGAGAGAGAGAGAGAGAGGAACATCGACAAAACGCACCCTCACGCCCGCCTTCTCCACGGCAAACGTGGCGGCGCACGGGGCCGCGCATGACGCGGCCAGAAGCACCGCCAGCGCCGCGCGCGCCCTCATGGTGGCGTCGTTGTCCGGTGGATTGATTGATTGATGGGCGAGGGGCGCAAAGCTAGATGTGTGCTGTGGCCCGCGGGCGCGCGCGCGCGCGTGCAAGGGCTGCGAGCTGGCGGCGCGGGCGCGTCCGGGGGTCAAAGTGGGAGACGGGCGCAGCTGGAGATTGTGGCGCGCTTGCGTGATGACGCGGGATTCGGCGGTCTGTCGGGTGGAGGTCGTGGAGGGGCGGCGCCGTTCAAATGCGGCGCCGCCCCTCCATGAGGAGGGAGAACGACTCGGTGCCGGGTGTTGTACACATTTAACTAGACCGTGATCGGCGACGAGGAGCAGCGACACGAACCCCGCGAGCGTTGCGGGACGGACCCGACCCCTCCCCCTGCGCGAGGGGAAGAAGAATCGACGAGAGAACCTGACGACGTCGGGACAAAAGCCCCCGCCGACCGCGCCCGGCGCCTCTCACTCAACCTTTACGCCGGGAGGCACCAGCTCCGCGTGCCGCCTGGCAAAGGCGAGCGTCGCCTCGCGCTGCTCCTTCAGATGCCACGGCACCTCGGCGTAGACGTCGTCAAACATGGAAGACACGACCGGCATGGGCGCGCGCGCGGCCTCGTCGAGCGCGGCCACCGCCTCTGCGCGGAACTCGGCGCGCGCGGCCGCCTCGCGCGCGCCGTCCCACCACCCGCGCGCGTGCCACAGCCAGTTGCGCAGCCGCACGACCGGGTCGCGCGCGCGCCACGCGGCCATCTCCCCTTTGGAGCGGTACCGGGACGAGTCGTCGCTCGTCGAGTGGTGCCCGGAGCGGTAGCTCATCGCCTCGACGAGCACGGGCCCTCCCCTCTCGAGCGCCAGCGCGCGCGCGGCCGAGACGGCGTTGAAGACGGCGCGCGCGTCGCCGCCGTCGACCCGCACCGAGGGGACGCCGTACCCGGGGCCCCGGCCGGCGATTCCGTCACCAGCGTACTGCTCGGACGCCGGGGTGGAGATGGCGTAGCCGTTGTTGCGGCAGAGGAAGAGCGCGGGCGCGCCGAGCGTGGCCGCAAAATTGAGCGCGGCGTGGAAGTCGCCCTCGCTCGCCGCGCCCTCGCCGAAAAAGGCCGCCGCCACGCGCGCCTCCCCCCTCGCGCGCATGGCGTAGGCCGCTCCCACCGCGTGCGGCAGCTGCGTCGCGAGCGGGGAGCTGATCGTGTGGTAGCGCAGCGCCCGGCTGCCGTAGTGGATGGGCATCTGCCGCCCCATCGCGGGGTCGGCCGCCGTGCCAAAGCACTGCAGCGCAAACTGCCTTGGCGTGTACCCGCGCCACATCAGCGCGCCCTGCTCGCGGTACTGCGCCAGCAAGAGGTCGTCGGGTTGCAAGGCGGCCGCGGCGCCCACGACCGACGCCTCTTCGCCCGCGCTCGTCATGTAGAAGGAAAAGCGGCCCTGCCGTTGCGCCTCGTAAAAAACGGCGTCCATGGTCTGGAGCCGGGCCATGCAGCCGTAGAGGGCGGCGGCGGAGGGCTCGCCGAGGTCGTGCGGGGCGTCGGCGCCGGGCAGGGGCAGGCCCGCGGGGTCGAGGGTGCGGTAGCAGGGGATGGCGCGGGGCGGGGGGCAGGAGGGCGAGGGGGCGGGCCAGGAGGGGAGCACGGCGCCGGGCGGCGAGTCGGAGAGTTGCGGGATGCGGGGGGCCGTTGAGTTGTGGTCGCCGTCGTCGTCCGGGGGCGCGCGGACACCCCGCGACAAAGCGCAGGCGCGTCGTGTAGGGGACGCGGCCGCCCGGAAACTCCATGTATTCTTGCTCGTGTGGCTGCTGCTGCTGCTGCTGCTGCTGCTGCTGCTTCAGCTCGAGGTCGTCGTTGGCCGGGCGGTCGTTGTCGCCGCGCGACGGCACAGGCAACGCCGACGAGGACAGGTAGCGCGGCGGCGGCGGCGCTGTTGCTGCTGCTGCTGCTGTTGCCGCTTGCGTTGTCGTCGCCGCCGCCCCAGCGGGTCGGGCCAGCAAGAGGCCGCAGGGCCTCGGCGCCCGCAGCGCGAGCCGCCGGAGCATGGTTGTGCGCTCCTTGCTTCCTCGATTGCCGAAGCTGTGTGATGCGCGTTTTCGAAACCGGAGGAATGTTTTCAGCGCTTGGACCGACGAATCGGGCTGCGTTCGTAGGTCGGGAGAGTGTCGTTATGACGAATGATGGAGGAGCGGGGGGATGGGGCGTGCGCGGGCGCGCGGTATTTGCGCAGGACGTCGACGTCGTCGCCACGCTTGGTCCGTGCCAAACGTCCGCTCGCCGACGGCGCCGACGCCCGACGCCCGACACAATATAACAAAGACGCGCCGCGCCCTCCTCACCATGCACCACTTCTGCGCCCGGAAAACATACCAATTCACACGAATGGTCGGCCCTGTGGCCGTCTGATTGACAGGAACCAGAGCAATGCTGGCCGCCCGCGCCCCTCGTCCTCCACACGCTGGCCGGAGCAGCGCGTCCCAACGCGGGCCTGCGGTTCTCCTCGCTTTTTCCTTACGGCCAATCCCGCCTCGCCGCCCATCTATCGCTCACTCTGCTCTCGGACGCAGAATGCCGTCAGCACGTGACCCGACGCCTGGCCGCGCCGCCATAGCCCCGCCGCCGCGCGCAATGCCGACGCCGATCGACCCCTTCTCGGCCGCCGACGCCTCGAGCGACGACGACGACAACGACGCCGGGCCGCGCCTCCCGCCGGGGCGCCCCTTCACGCCCTCGCAGCCGCCGCAGCCGCCGCAGCCGCCCGGCTCCAAGCTCCACCGGCACGCGTCGCACGTCCACCTCGACGCGCCGCCGCTGCTGCCGTCGCTGCCGGCGCGCGGGTCTGCATCGGCGGCGCTGTTTGGCGCGCGGGTCGCCTCGGTCGGCGTCATCAGCGACGTGCAGCACGCCGCCGGGATCGAGGACGGCAAGTCGTTCCACGGCGTGCCGCGCTTCTACGCGGCCGCGCTCGAGGGCGCGCGGCGGGCGGGCGACGCCTTCTGCCGCGAGCGCGGCCTGGGGGTCGTCCTGCACCTCGGGGACACGGTCGACGGGCAGCACGCGCTGCGCGGGTCCGGCACGAGCGAGCAGGCGCTGCGCAACGTGGTCGAGGCGCTCGTCGGGGCGAGGAGGGGATCGGCGGGCGCAGGGGCAACGGGGGAGGCAGAGTGCGAGGAGGAGGAGGAGGAGAGCGGCAAGGGACGAGGCGACGCCGGCAGCGACGGCGGCGACGACGGCGACGACGCCGCCAACGGCGGCAGCGACCGCCGGCCGCTCCGCCTGCTCAACCTCACGTCCAACCACGACCTCTACAACTTTGGCGGCGCCGACCGCGCCAGGCTCAACGCGCTGCTGGGCATCGTGCCGCCCCAGAGCGGAAGCGGAAGCGGCGGCGAAAACGGAAGCGGCAGCGGAAGCGGCGGCGAGGGCGGCGGCGAGCACGACGGCGCCTCTTACTTCTCTGAGCCGATCGCGCCGGGCTGGCGCGCCGTGGGGCTCGACGCCTACGACGTGTCGATGCTCGGGCGGGCGCCTGGTGACCCGCGGCACTCCGAGGCCGCGGCGATGCTCCGGAGGCGCAACCCCAACGGCTCGGACGAGCGACCGGCGGGGTGGGACTCGCCCGAGGGGCTCAAGGGCGTCGCGCGCCGCTTCGTGCGGTTCGGCGGCGGCGCGGGCGCGGCGCAGCTGGCGTGGCTGAGGGCCGAGCTCGCCGACGCCCGCGCCAAGGGCGACCGCGCGCTGGTGCTGTGCCACCTGCCGCTGCACCCGGCGACCGCCCCGCCCTCGTGCCTGCTGTGGAATTACGAGGACGTGCTCGCGGCGCTCGAGGCGTTCCCGGGCACGGTGGCGGCGACGCTCACGGGGCACGCGCACCAAAACGGGTACGTATTCGCGCCGCACGGGACAGGCGGGAGGTGGGACGAAGACAAGGGCGCCAGCGGCGACGGCGGCGAGGCAGCGGCGGCGGCGGCGGAGCAGCAGCAGCAGCAGCAGCAGCAGCGGCAGACGCGGCAGGATCCGGGCAGGCGCGACAACGACGCCAGCGACGAGCAGCAGCAGGACGAGGAGGGCGAGGGCTGCGCGGCGCGCGGGAGGCGCGTCCGCGGCATCCACCACCTGGTGCTGCCGTGCGTGCTCGAGACGCCGCCCGACCGCGACTGCTGGGCCGTGCTGGACCTGCACGACCGCGGCCTGGTGCTCCGGGGGGTGGACACGTGCATGTCGCTCGCGATGGCGTGCGACGGGCCCGAGGCCGCAACAGAGGCGGGGGCTGGGGCGGAAACGCGGGCAGTAGGGGGGGTTGGCAGCGGCGAGGAGGCGCTCGCGGACGCGTTTGAGCGAGTGGCGGTCGCCGCGGAACCGAGCGTAATGGCCGCTGCGTCGTGAGCTCTGCTTTGTCGTCGGAGTTGTGACATCACTGTTCTTCTAGTCTGCTTTTCGTCGTCGTGTGGTCGTCGTCGTCGTCGTGGTGGTCGTCCGTCGTCTTGAATCAATTCATTGACGCCTGGGTTGGTTGCGCACCAAGCAGGCGATGATGGCGTCCAGGGTCACGCGCTGCGTGGCGCCCGGGTCGACCTCGCGGTACAGCTCGCCGGCCTGCTCCGGGGGCATGCCCGGGTTGAGCGCCGCGCAGAAGGACGCAAAGCCCGCCGCGTTGATGTGGCCGCGCTGGCGCACGTCGCACGCGCTGAAGGCGCGGGCGACGGGCGCGAGGCGCACCTCGTGTCGGGTGAGCTCGAGCAGCTGCAGGCCGTCGACCAGCACGGAGAGGGGCAGGGGGGGGCAGGAGGGGGAAGAGGGGCGCGACGCCTCGCGGCCGCCGTCGTCGCCCTCGTCGGCGCCGCCGCCCTCCTCATCCTCGTCTCGACGCCGCTGCTGCTGCTGCAGGCGCCACTGCGCCTCGTGCGCGGCGAGGAACGCCTCGACCTCGGCGCGCGCGGCGGGCGCGGCAGCCGACAGCGCGGCGGGCGACGGCAGGCAAGTGAGCGCGCTGCCGCTGCCGCCGCTGCCGCCGCTGCCGGTCGCGCTGGCCGGGCGCGACGACGACGCCGACGTCGACGACGGTAGCAGAGGGTCGGCAGCAGGAGAGGCGGCCGCCGCCAGCAAGTCCGGCGGCCCATCGCCGCCGCCGTCGCACCAGCGGTCGAGCGCCACGCGCCGCTCGTCCTCCGTCAACCCTTCGCCCCCGCGCAGCCTCGCCTCGACCGCCTCGCGCAGCGCGGGCCCGGACAACCCGCGCGCCTGCTGCAGCGCCGCCGCCGCCGCGCCGACCGCCCGCGCGCGCGCCCGCGCGTGGTCCCCCCGCGAGAAGTAGCCCTCCTCCACGGTGCCGTCCAGCACGCGCGCGTAGAGCGCGACGTCCGGGTGCGGCGGCGGCGGCGGCGCGCGGCCACCGCCGCACGACGCGGCGTGGGCCTGGAGGCCCGCGCGCACCATGGCCAGGGCGCGCTGGGCCGTGGAGGCGCAGCCGCGGCCGGCATTGGCGGCGACGTAGGCGCGGAGGTGCGCCAGGGGGGTCTCCGGGGCGGCCGCCGCCGGGAGGGGGTCAGTGGCGGCGGCGGCGGCGCCGCCGCCGCCGCCGGCCGCGAGCCGCTGCGCGTCCCGCTCGGCCTTGTCGCGCATGGCGTCGAGGCAGATGGCCGCGAGCTCCTCCGAGCTGAGGCGGTCGGGGGCGGGCGGCGGGGGCTGCTGCTGCCGCTGCGGCTGCGGCTGCGGCTGGGGCTGCTGGTGGGGCGGGTCGGGGCGGGCCTCTTCGGCCGGGGCCGCCCAGCAGCGGGGCGAGGGGGCGCCGCCGCCGCCGCCGCCGGCCGCCAGGTCGGAGCGGCGCTGGTGCTCGTGACTCTTGGGGGAGGCCGATGGCAGCAGGGGCGGCGGCGGGCGGCGGACGGGGCGGCTGGCGGCCAGCGGACCGGGGCAATCGATCGGCGTCGCCTCGGCGGCGCCTGGCCAGCTGGGCCGGGGGCTGCGCGCGGCCGCGGCGGCGCCGCCGCCGCCGCCGCTCGGGCCGGCGCCGGCGCTCCGGCCGGCGCTGCAGATGCTGCTGCTGCTGCCGGCGCAGGCTTCTGCTGCTACTGCTGCTTCTGGCGCTGCCGCTGGCGCGTCCGGCGGCGGCGCCACCGTCTGCTCGATGACCACCACGGCCGCGGCGGCTGCGACGACCAGGGCGATCGAGGCGCCGCCCGCGCCGCCGCCGCCGCCGCTGCGCTGCCGGCCCGCCTGCCTGCTCCTCAGCGGCAGCGGCACCAGCGAGATGCTGCTGCTGCCCGCGCTGTCCCTGCCCGCGCTGGCAGGACGGTGCTGCTGCTGGTGGTGCTGCTGGTGGTGCTCATGCAGCTGCGTCCGGGCCGCCGAGTGGCGGCCTGACAGCCCCTGCAGCTGTTGTCCCTGCCCATGCTGCTCCTGCTGCAGCTGCTGCTCGCACCGCGCCAGCGCGCCGCTGCTGAGGGCGAGGCTCAGGCTCACGCGCCGGGAGCGCCGGCGGCGGCGCGCGCCCCCGCGGTCGGACGCGGCCAGGACGGGGCCCGTGCTGGCGCTCGTGGGCGCGCCCGGGTTGCACGCCTCGTTGTGGCCTGACAGGGGGGAGTGCTGCTGCCCCTCGTCCTCGCCGTCGCCGTCGCCGCCGCCGCCGCCGCCGCTGGTCGCAGGCTCGGCATCCGAGCGCTCCTCTTCAGCCGCGGCCGCCGCTGCTTTCCAGAGCGGGCGTGCTGCGGCAGGCCGTGGCGGCGAGGGCGCGGCAAGGGCGCTCGCGTTCACGGTGCGTCCCGCACCCTCCTCTTTGACGGGCGACAGCAGCGGGGCCGCCGCCGCCGCCGTGCCGCCTAGCAGCGGGGGGCCGTCGCCGTCGCCCGCGGGGCACGCTGGGCTGGCGAGAGAGACGGTCGAGTCGGGCTCGTCGTCGTCGAGCAGGAGGTGCGGGCGGGGCTCGGCGCGCGCCCCCGCCTGCGCGAGGCCGTCGTGCGACGACGCCAACGAGTGACGGGCGCTGCCGCCGCCGCCGCCGCCACCCGCGCCGCCGGCCGCGCCGCCGTCGCTGGCGCCGGAACCGCCGCCGTCGCTGGCGCCCCCGCCGCCGGTGCCGCGCGCGGTGAGCAGGGCCTCGGCGGCAGCCGCAGCCGAGCCGCTGTCGTCGCACGATTTCGCGCGGCGGAGGCCGTCCGACGCCGGGGCGGGCTCGAGGCTGATGGCGTCAACGGCTGCCGCGGCCGCGGCAGCAGCCTCGGCGGAGGCCAGAGCGAGGGCGGCCTCGGCCGCAGGCGCGACGGCAGCGGCGGCGGCGGCGGCGGCAACACCCTCCTCCTCAGCGCCCGAGCGCGCGCCGCCCGCGCCGCACGACCCCAGCAGCATGCTGTCCGAGGACGGCTCGGTCGCGTGGGAGCCCGAGCTTGCGGTCGGGGCGGGGGCGACGGCGGCGGCGACAGCAGCGGGGAGCGCCGCGCGCGCCCGCCGCCGCACCACGCCACCGCCGCCGCAGGCGTCCTCCTCCCCCTCGTCCTGCGGCCCTGCAGCGGCAACAGCAGCGGCAGCAGCAGCGGCAGCGGCGGCAGCAGCAGCAGCAGCAAGGCCCCCGGCCGCGCCGGACGGGGGGGCTTGGTCGGTGCGCCGGCGCATGCGCGGCGACGAGGTGTCACCGTTGGGGGCCGCGGCGGCGGCGGCGACGTTGGACAGAGCGGGCGCGGGCTTGGCCGGCGACGAGGCGCCTCCGGCAACAGCGGCCGCGTTGCCGAGCGCGCCCCCGCTGCCCTGCGCCTTGAGCCAGCTGGCCGCGATAGCGATGCGAGCCTGCGGCGCGCGCAATCCGGGCTTGGCTGGGGAGCCGCCCGAAGCGACCGGGCCGGCAACCTCGGCCGCGACGGCCGCAACGACAACGGCCGCAACCGGCGGCGGCTCCTCAGTCGGCAACCTCTGCTGCTGCTGCTGCTGCTGCTGCTGCTGCTGTTGCTCGGGCTGCACGTTGTCCTGCTGCATAGGGATGCTGGGCGTGCTCGCGCAGCTGCTGATCTGCGGCGTGGGCTGCGCCGTTGGCTGCGGGAGGCGAGGGGCCGCGGCGGGCAGGGCTGCGTTGGCGGCAGCAGCAGCCCCGTCAGCGCCGGCCGCGCGCTCGTCCCCCTCGTCCTGCTGCTGCTGCCCGCCCTTTTGCTCCTCGTGCTCGGGGCGCACATGCTCGCGCGGCAAGGGCAAGGCGTCGCGGCCCTGGCCGGATCCCCCCTCGGCCCCCGCCTCGCGCCCGTCGCTCCCACCGGCCTCCTCTGCGGCCAGCAGCGCCGCCCGCAGCTGCTCGAGCTCGGCCGCCTGCCGCTCCGCCAGGTGCAGCCAGCTCACGAGCAGGCGCGACGTCACGTGCCGCCACACGTCCTGCAGGTACGTGCCCGCCGCCGCGCCCGCCAGGGACGTGCTGCGCCGCACGGGCGGCCCGCGCCCCGAGCCGCCGCCGCCGACGCCCCCAGCGCCGCCGCCGCCGCCGCCCGTCACGGCCGCGCCGCCCGCCACCGCCAGCTCTGGGCCCGCCGTCCCACCGACGCCGCCGTCCGTGGGCGCCACGCCGCTCCCCAGCGTCTCGGCCAGGCCCTCGACACACAGGCCCAGCACGCGCCGCTGGTACTGCAGCTCCTCCGCGCGGCGCAGGTGCGGCGACGGCTGCAGCGCCATGGCGCGGCGCGTGTCCCTGGCGTAGCTCTGTTTTGTTGTTGCGGGTGGAGGTGTTGTTGATGTTGTGGGGATAGGGTGGGGGTGAGGTCGCGGTCTCGTTGGGGGAAAGGCAGCAGGCCGGCGCAGGGATCGGACGGCAAGGCAGAGAGGGGGGAGCGCCACTTGCGGCGAGTCGCCCGCCGGCAGGCCGTTGTCGACTGTCGAGCGTCGGAAGCGCGCCCCCGACCAACCAACCAAAATCGCCTGCTCACCTGCACCTCTGCCTGCACGTAGGACGACCACCGCTGGCTCTCGAGGCCGTTCATGTGGCGCAGCTCGACCAGCTCCATCAGCAGGTGCTCCAGAGCGCGCGTGGAGCTCATGCTTGGTTTCGTTCAAATCAACGGTCTTTTTCTGTGTTGTCTCAATCGCGAGTCAAAAAAAGAGAGGACGCGTCGGATGCGTCAGATTGGTCAATTTTAGTCAGGGAGGTCCGTGACAAGGTGGTTTGGCGCGGGTCAAGATGGATGGGAGGCACTGGGTGCGATCACCCGTCTTCGAGCGAAGTCAGAAGGAAGAGCGACGCCGCCTCGACGCCGCCTCGACGCCGCCCGCCGGCGCAGACGGCCGCCGGCGCGCGCACGATACCGCCTCGCAATCAAGACGCCCTATCTCTCCCTCCTCCACACCGTCAGAGAAGACGCTCTCACCCCCCATCCACCCTACTCCGCATCCAAAGTCCACATCGGACCCCCCCCCAATCTGCGTACAGCGCTGCGACTCCAAAAGAACCAGAGGGAGCAACACAAAAGTCTTTGCGGCCCGCCAAGCCAAAAGAGCAGTAACACCCCCACAGCGAGCAGGTACCATGCTGGCGCAACGCGGCGGCGTGTCCGTCGCCCGGCCAATGCGGCCGCAGCGCGTCAGCTCCGTGGCCGTGCGCGCGAGCGGCTCGGCCGTGAAGACGCTCTCCGTCCCCGTCAAGTCGGCCTCCTCGGGCGGCGACGCGGGCACCGCCGAGCTCACGCTCAAGGTGGCCGGCGAGGACACGGCCAAGGGCCTGGTGCACCGCTACCTGGTCTACATCCTGCAGAACGCCCGCCGGGTGAGTCGATGGGTCGACTGAGGCGGCCGCCCAAAAGGGAGGAAGAAGGGGGAGGAGTGGTGGTCCTCGAGCCTCTTTTTGCGCGGGCCCGCCAAGCCCCGAGGGAGCCGCCGTCGATGCGGCGGGTGGCAGCATTGCGGCTCTACACGACAGTTCTCTTCATCCGCGCGCGCCTCGGGGACGCCATGGGTCCCTTCCTGCGCGCCCTTTCTTAGGCCGGCGGCCCCCTGTGGCATCGTTTCCCCTCTCTCTCTCTCACACGCACGCTCCCCCCCCTCCCAACAACCAAACTCGATCCACACCACCACCACCAATCAAACAGGGCACCGCAAGCACGCTCACGCGCGCCGAGGTGCGCGGCGGCGGCAAGAAGCCCTACAAGCAAAAGGGCACGGGCGGCGCGCGCCGCGGCTCGTCGACGTCGCCGCTCTTCCCGGGCGGCGGCGTCACCTTTGGGCCCAAGCCAAAGGACTGGTCGATCAAGATGAACAAGAAGGAGCGCCGCCTCGCGCTGGCCACCGCCCTCGCGAGCGCCGCGGGCGACATGACCGTCGTCGACTCGCTCGCCGAGGTCGCCGCCGACGGCAAGACCAAGGCGCTGGTCGCCGCGCTCGCCGCCATGGGCGCCAGCCCGATGGACAAAAAGGTGCTGCTGATCGCGGCAGAGGCGCACGAGCACGTGATGCGCGCGGGCGGCAACGTGGAGCGGCTGGCGATCAACACGGCCGACGCCGTGCAGGCGTTCGACGTGCTCAACAGCGAGGCGATCGTGATCGAGAAGGCCGCGCTCGCCAAGATTGCCGCCATGCTCGGCGGCGACGACGCTTGAGCGGGGCCCGGGGGAAGTCTGGATTTGATATGCTCGAGAGCGCTCATCGATTTCGTTTTTTGTGTGTGTGTTGATTTTTCCTTCTCCTTGTGTGTGTCCCGTCTCTACGGGTCCCCCTCTCCCGTTCCTGTCGTTGCTCGGCCCCCCTCTTCCCGTAGCGGCGGCTGCTGCTGCTGCCGCGCGGAGGGAACCAGGCTGTCATAGTGCACGGGGGCGAGATAAGAGACGAAGATGTCGGGCGGGGCCTGCCGCCGCTCCCGCCCTTCGCCCTGCGACGCCCGCTCCTCTCGAGGCGGAGCCTGCTGCGGCCGCTCCTGCTGCTCCTGCTCCTGCTCCTGCCCCTGCCCGTCCGCCGCCGCCCCCCCCTCCGCCGGCACGTACACCGTGTACCACCCCAGCGCGTCCGACGTGACCACGTGCACGACCACGCGCAGCGCGTCGGAGACCGCGCGCAGTGTCAGCTCGTCGCCCCACGCCCAGGGGCACGCCATGCCCGCCAGGTAGGCGCCGACGTCCTCTCCCAGGAAGGCCTCGTAGTCGGCGCGGCGAGCGGCCATGTGCGCGACGGCGGCCGCGCGCACGGCGCCGTGGTGGGCCTGGGAGCCGCCGTACAGCTGGGCCGAGACCGCGCGGAACAGGCAGGCGCCGTCGCCCTCGCAGCGCTGGAGGGCGAGGCCGAGGCGCGCGAGGCGCAGGCGCAGGCGGCGGCGGTCCTCGCGCGAGCCGTAGGGGCCGCCGTCGTCGCCAAAACCCGTCTCGTCGTCCTCGTCCTCGTTTCCATCGTCGAGGTCGCCACACGCCTGCCGCGGCTCGGCGGCGGCGGCGGTGGCCGCGGGCTCGTCCTCGCTGCCGCCGCCGCCGCTGCCGCTACCCGTCGTCTCGTCCTCGCGGACGCCTGACATGCCGCCGCCGCCGCCTCCACCGCCGCCCTCGTCGTCCTGCGGCACGCCGCCGAGCTTGGCCTCCTGCAGCAGCCACGCCTCCCGCCGCGACTTGGACTGCGTCCACACGAGGCGCCGCTCGGCCGGCAAGGGGTCCGACGCGGGCGCGGGCGCGGGGCCAGGGGCGGCGGCAGCAGCGGGCGCCCTCGCCGCTCCTGCTGCTGCTGCTGCTGCGACGGCACTGCCAGCGCTGCAGCCCGTGACCGCTCTCGACGACCTCAGACGCATGAACGTGGGCGTCGACGAGAACGAGGCGCTGCCCTGCTGCGAGAGCATCGTCGTTTTGTCGGGGGTGGCGGCAGCAGCGGCGACGTTGACGAGAAACGCCGAGCCGGGCGAGTTGGCGGCGGGGGGAGCGAGGGCTGCGCCGCCGGAGAGCTGCGAGAGCCTGCGCGCCACCAAGTCGGGCGCGCGCGCGTCTTCGTCTTCGCTGTTGACGGTCGGCTCGTCGACAGCCCCTCTCCCCCTGCGAGGGTGTAGGAATCGGCGCAGCATGCTTCCGCGATTTGGGGTTTTGAACAGCTGGAGCTGTCAATTCGCTCCCTTTCTGATCCGCAACGGGTGGCCTTTCCTTGGTCGCGAGAGGGTTCTTGTAGGAGAAGATGTGTGTGTCTCTGTGGTGGCGGCCGGGCGAGTCGGCGCTTTGAAAAGAGCGGCGTCACCGACGCTGGCGACGTCGGCGAACAAGACGGAAAAAAGCGCGCGCGCGTTTCTTCCGCCGTCGGCGCAGGCAACATTTGATCGTCCGCAGAAGCTAACGCGACACCAATTGCTTCTTCGCAACCAATCCACTGCGCTGCAGTTGCGCTCACTCTCGGCGATCATCCAACCTTGTCGAGGGTCGAAAGGGGCGTCTGCGCACGATCAGCCCCCCACGACACACCCGCGCCGCCGAAACCAAGGAGACAGCGACAATACCAGACGATGGCGGGATCAATACAGCGAGCGCAGCTGGTGCTCCTCTTGGAGACATTCACGCGCCGCGTGAGCGTGGCGCTCGGAGGAGAGGACAGCGACAGCAGCGGCGGCGGCGGCAGCGGTTGCGGCGACGGCGACGGCGACGGCGGCGCCTCTCTCGACTCGCCGGCCGTGCGCGCCTTGCTCGCGGGCCCCGGCGGCGGAGCTGCAGAGGCAGGAGCAGCAACACCAGAAGCAGCAGCAGCAGCAGCAGCAGGACACAAAGGAAGCGACGCCGCGACGGCCGAGGCCTACTACGACGGCCTGCGGGAGCGCGTGACGGCGGCGCTGCGGCAGGCCGAGACGATAGGGGCTGAGGACGCCGCCGCCCTCCTGCTCTTCCCTGTGCTCTGCGCGGGCGTGCGCTGCCTGCGCGCGTTTGTGGCGGTGACCGTCACGGGTCCCGCGCGCTCGGGGGTCCCCGACGTCTGGGTCGACGCGCTCGCGGCCTCGGATCCGTCCGCAGGCGCGCTCTCGGGCGCGCGTGGCCTGCCGACCGCCGGCCGCAGCAGCAGCAACAACAAGGCCACCGCGGGGGGCGCCGACCTCGGCCGCGACTCGGCGTCGGCCGCCGAGCGGTGGGTGTCGGCGCGGCTGCGCGAGGACGGCGAGGACCTGGAGGCGCGCGTGCCGCACCTGGGCCTGCTGCTGGCCGCGCGCGAGTGCCTGCTCAGCCCCTGGACGCGCCGCGCGGGGAGCTGTGGCGGCGGCAACGACGACGGCGATCGAGGCGCCCGCGCCACCGACGACGCCGCCGGCGCCGTTGCCGCGACAGTATCAGCCGCCGTCGTCGACGCCCGCCTGCCGACGTGGCACTGGTGGGCGCTGCGCGCCGTGGCGCTGCACCAGCAGGTGCTGTCGGGCCGGTCGGCGTCGCTGCACGCGCTGGCGGCGCGCTCGGGGGCGGCGGCGGCCGCGTGGGCGCGCGCCTTGCAGCAGCAGCAGCAGCAGCAGCAGCAGCAGCGCCAGCAGCAGCAGCCCGGCCGACAAGGCGACGACGACGACGACGGCGGCGGCTCGGCCCCGCGCGAAAAAGCCGCGCGAGCGGCGGCGGGCCGCTTCCTGTCGGCCGTCCCGTCCTTCCCCGCCTACACGGCCGCCATCCTCTGCGCCTGCGCGCACCTCGAGCTCGCCAGCGGCGCCCACCGCGAGTACGGGTACGTCGAGCTCGCGCAGGCCGCGCTCGCGCGCGCGGCGCGGGCGCTCGGCGTTGAGGTCGCCGTGTTTGGGCAGCTCGGCCGGCGCACGGCGCACCAGGCGGACGCCAAGGCGCAGCTGGTGGCGCGGGTGCGCGGCGGCGGCGGCGGCGACGCGGCGGCGGCCATCCTACTCTCGCTGGACGAGGACATGGCCGCCCTGGGCCTTGAGACGCTCGTCGGGTCGGCCAGGGAGACCGAGGGCGTGCGCGAGGACGGCGCCGTCTTTCTGGCGCCGCGGCTCGAGGAGCACGGGCGGGGGGGAGGGGGCGGGGAAGAGGAGAGGGCGGGCGGCAACGGGAGGGAGAGCGGCGCCGACACGGAAGGCTCTCCGGGCGCGTCCGCGACGGCGGCCCGCAGCCTTCCCCCCGCGCAGCACAGCCATCCGGCCGTCGAGCAGGCGCTGCTGCTGGCGTGGGCGAGCCAGGTCGAGCGCTGCGGCGCTGAGGACGAGCTGAGCCGGTGGGAGGCTGCCCCCTACGTCGAGGCGGTGCTGCGCGAGCCGCGCTCGCAGCCCGCGCTGCAGGTGGCGGCGCGCCTGCTCAAGGCGCGGCACGAGGCCGCGCGCGGGCGCACCCGCGAGCGCGCGCTCCTGACGCTCGAGGCGCTCGGCGACTACGCCGCCGGGGCCCCGCCCGGGGCCGCCGTCTCGGCGCTGGCGGCCGACACGGACGCCGCTGTCGCTGCGGCCGCAGCAGCAGCAGCAGCGGCAGGCCCAGGGGCGTCCTGCGCCGCCGCCGTCGCCAGCCGCCTCCCCTACAGCTTCACCGCCCGCCAGCCCCTGCTCCCGGCCCTGCACAAGGAGCTCGCCGCCGCCTACGTCGCGCTGGGACTGCCGGGGCCCGCGCTCGAGCTGTACGCGCGCCTCGAGGCGTGGGACGCGCTGATCATCTGCTACCGGCTGCTCGGCAAGACCGCGGCGGCGCGCGAGCTCATCTCGGCGCGGCTGAGGGCCACGCCCGAGGACCCGTCGCTGTGGTGCGCGCTGGGCGACCTGGCGGAGGAGGGCGGCGGCCCCGGAGGCGACCGCCACTACGAGGAGGCCTGGCGCCGGTCGCGCGGCCGGTCGGCGCGCGCCAAGCGCAGCCTGGCGCGCTCGGCCCTGCGGCGCAAGGACTACGCGGGCGCGGGCGCGCACTTTGAGGACGCGCTGGCGCTGTCGCCCATGCACGCGCAGGCGTGGTTCTCGCTGGGCTACTGCCGGCTGCGCGAGGCGGGCGACGGCGCCGCCGCTGCCGCTGCCGCTGCCGCTGCCGCTGCCGCTTCTTCCGAGCCCCCTGCCGCCGCCGCCGCCACCGAGGTGGCCCGCCTGACCCCCGCCCTGCGCGCCTTCTCCCGCGTCACCCTCCTGGACCCCCAGCACGGCGAGGCCTGGGCCAACCTCTCGGCCCTGTGGCTGCGCGCGGGCAGGCCGCGCGAGGCGCTCAGCGCCGCGCAGCAGGGCGTCCGGCTCAAGCGCGACTCTTGGCAGGCGTGGGAGAACTACGCGGCGGCCGCGCTGCAGGCGCGCGAGCCGCTGAGGGCGGCGCGGGCGCTGCGCGAGGTGCTGTCGCTCTCGCAGGGGGAGCGGCTGTCCGGGCAGCTGGCCGAGGGCCTGGTGGCGGCCGTCGAGCAGGCAGAGGCCGAGGTGGCGGCGGCGGCTGCTCTGGTGGCCGACGGAGGTGCGGCTGCGGCTCCTGCTGCTGCTGCTGCTGCTGCTGCTGCTGTGGCTAGCGGCACGGACGCAGAAGAAAAGGACGACGAAGACTCCGACGCGGACGCCGCCGCCCGCGACCCGATCGAGGCCACCGAGGCGCTGCTGTCGATGCTCGCCCTGACCAACGCTGACGAGACGGGCTGCGGCGGCGGCGGCGAGCAGAACGAGGGCGAGGCGGCAACGGCGGCAGCAGCAGCAGCAGCTGCTGCTGCCCCGCCGCCGCCGTCGTCCGCCGCCGGCCGCTACGACGGCACCGAGGCCAGCGCCGCCTCGCGCCGCCGTCAGCACGCGCAGCTCCTCGACGCGACCTCGGCCTTTCTGCGCGAGGCCTCCCTCGCCCCGGCCTGCGCCGCGGCCACCTGGGCGCTCGTTGCGCGCCACAAGGCGCTGCGCGGCGAGCACGGCGCCGCGCGCGAGGCGTGGGTCCGGGCGTGCCGCGGCCTCGCAGGCGACGGGGCTTACCGCTCCGACCCGGCGGCGTTCGCGGCCCTGGCCGAGTCGTCGGCGCGGTACGGCCTGTCGTGCGCGCGCGCGTACCGGGAGGCGCGGGCGGCGGTGCAGCGGGCGGAGGAGGGGGACCAGGGGGCGGGAGGAGGAGTTGCCGTTGGCGGCGGCGGCGGCGGCGGCGCGCGGGCCCCTCTGGCCGCCTTGGCCGCCGCCTCCCGCGACCTGGCCGCGTGCCGCATGCACCTGCGCAGCGTGGCCAAGCAGTGCGAGGAGCGCTTTGGCGGAGAGGCCGGGCACCGGGCCATGGTGGCGACGTTCGAGGAGGTTGTGGCGCTGGAGGAGGAAGCCAAGGCGAGGCGGGCTGCCGCAAAGGTGGACGCTTGAAGTGCGGCGGTTTTTGTTCGCGATCGATCGCCGCGCGTGCGCGCGCGCCTCTTTTTTTTGTCGCTCGCCTTGTCCGTCGCGCGTCTGCTCCGATGGCGCGGGTGCTGGAACTTGTGGTCAGGTCATTCCGATGATGTTGTAGGTCAAGAGAGGGCGTAAACCAAAGTCTTTCGGTTTCCTCCGAACAAGAAAAGGGCGGCGCCTGACCAAAAAACCAACCCCCAACGAACCCGATAATTTCAATTCGCGTTACGGCACGGCCGTCTCGAGCTTTTTCGTGCGCTCCCGCCGCTGTCATCGTCCCCCCTAATTTGAAAATGACGCGGCGCCGCTCGACGAGCAATCAGGGGTTGATTCAAGATGACAGTCTCGGTGCTTAATACGCTGTGCTGCGTCGGATGGGCGGGCGTTTGAGGCAAAAGCGGTTGCGATTTGACATGAGGAGCGGTGAAGGAGAGAGTGAAGGAGAGAGTGTGAAAATTCGGTCTCGGTCTTTCGAGCAGCGAAACCATCCCGCGCACACGCGACGAAGGCGCACACGTATCATCAGCAACCCCTTCTCTCTCTCGGTCGCCCGCAGCCAAACACACCACAGCTGTCGCGGAGGACGACAACTCTACTTGCTACGCAACAACAGAGAGCAGGCCCTCACCGACTTGCGACCAAGCGCCAAGCGCCAAGGCCCCGCGCGCGCGCGCGCGCGCGCCCACGGCGCCATGATTCGTGCAGACAGCGCGCGCGCCCGGCCGACGGAGTCGCGGGCGCCGGCGACCACTCGAGGATCGCTGCTGCTCTGTCGCTCCTCCTCCTCCTCCTCCTCCTCCGCTTCCGCTTCCGGCCGCGCCTCGGCCCGGGCCGAGGCGGCGGCATGGTCCTCGAGCTCGGGGTCTGAGCTGCTGCTTGCGGGCGCCCGCACGCGTGGACTTGTGCAGCGCCCCGCCGCCAGCCTCGACGTGGCCGTCGCCGCGCCGGCCGCCGCCGTCTCGCTGCCGCCACCCCCGCCGTCGTCGCTGCTGCAGCGCGCGCGCGACGGGCCGCCGCCCTTGATGATGGCGGCGGCGTCGTCGTCCTCGTCATCATCGACGCTGAGCGGCGGGGCGGGGGGGTCCGACTCGGTGTCGCTGGCGCCGACGACGCTGCGCGTAGCGGTGGATGTGGATGAAGGTGAGGAGTTGTTGATGATGGATCGATTGGAGAGAGAGGGAAACAACAACGAGCCGCCGCGCCGCTGCCCTCCTCTCGCCTCCTTCTCGCCTCCTTCTCGCCGCCGCCGCGACTAAACAATCCCCCTTGGCCCAAAATCAAAACCAAACACCAACAACGACGACGACGACGACAGTCCTCGGCCGCTTTGTCTTTGCGCTCAACGAGTACTGCAAGGATGTGCACGCCATGGAGTACGACGTCGAGGACTACTGGGTCTACGAGTTTGCAAAGGCGAGCCAGGGAGGGAGGAAAGGGGGAGGGGGGTTTTAGCGCTGGCACCCGCACCCGCCGCCCGCCGCCCGCCTCACGCCGCCCGCCGACGCCCGCAATGCGCACCCTTCCTGACGCTCCCTCCCGTCCACCTTCCCCCCCACCATCCCCACAAAACACCGCGACAGATCTGGGACTGCACGCAGGAGCGCTCCAACCACATCGTCCACTCGTTCTTCGCCTCGGAGCACTTCCGCCGCGGAATCCCCGTCGTGCCGGGAGCGCGCCGCGCGCTCGAGCGCGTCGCGCGGCGCTCGGGCGCCGACCTGGTGGTCGTGACCTCGCGCCAGCACGTGATCCAGGACGCCACGCTCGCGTGGCTCGACGCCCACTACCCGGGCCTCTTCCGCGACGTCTACTTCGGAAACCACTTTGCGCTGAGCGGCGCCTCGCGCTCAAAGAGCGAGATCTGCCGCGCGGCCGGCGCGCACGTGCTCGTCGACGACAACCCGGGGTACGCCGTCGACTGCGCGCGCGCGGGGCTGCACGTGCTGCTGTACGACTGGGGCGGGGCTTACCCGTGGGCCAAGCTGACGGCGAAGCAGGCGGCCGAGCACCCGAACGTGACGGTGGTGCGCGACTGGCGCGAGGCCGAGGCGGCGCTGGCCGCGCTGGCGCCGCTGGTGCGGGAGGGCGCGGCGCCGGCCGGGCGCGAGGCGAGCGCCGAGGTCGCGCGGTCGGTGGCCGAGGTGCGGCGGCGGGCGGCGGCGGGCGCGGCGGGTCGCTGAATGAGGGCCGAGCGGCTGCTGCTGCTGCTCTTGCTCGGCCTGCCTCTTGCCGAGCAAGACACGGAAGAACAACCTTCACACATGCGCGCGCACGCCCAAAAACGAACAAAAATCAAAAACGACGACGACGACGAGCGTCCGTCGCGTCGTCGTCCCGGAAAAGCCTTGAAAAAAGGGGGGCCCGCGATCGACCTTGCTCGCTTTCGTGCGGAATCGCGCCCGTCGCTCTCCATCCCCTGTGGTGCGCACAGCCTCACAACATGTACACCCCCCCCCTCCGCCCCTTTTTTTTTTCCTCACATCCAATTTTTTTTTCTCGAGCGTCCCTCGCGCGCGGAATCCCCAAAGGCGACCGTTTTTCTTCCCTCACGTGGCGATCGCTTGTTGGGCGACTTTTTTGCCCCCCCCCCCCCCCCCCCCCCCCC
>Ga0209390_10001313_pt1 | contig 48809 bp, 35 predicted proteins | sample BON01_FD_187212 | JGI IMG/M metagenome (GOLD analysis project Ga0209390, IMG submission 187212) | Freshwater microbial communities from Lake Bonney liftoff mats and glacier meltwater in Antarctica - BON-01 (SPAdes) (version 2) | ecosystem: Environmental > Aquatic > Freshwater > Ice > Glacier...
CCGTCATAGGTCAGCGTCCGGACCGCGTTGAACCTCGAGAAAACAAGCGGCGTCCCAAGGTTCTCAAACTGATGACGGTGGCTAGGCGGATCTACCACGCGGCGATCGCAGCGCTTGCAAAAATCCCGTAAATCCCCGTAAATCCCCGTGGACAACGCCATTCGAGTCTGAGTCTGTATGATCCAGCGCCAGTTATGGAGACACTGTTAGTAGCCTGAGATTTTCATTCGTCGGGTCGATTGGCAGAGTATAGGCTAACGCGAATTGATGGGATCGACGTCGACAGCCATTTCGACTCCGTCCGGAAGAGTCAGTCTGTTTTCAACATGCTGCCATAACTGTTTCACGCGTTCGACCGTTGGTGCACAGATTTGAAGATGAAATCTGAAGTAGCCCCGAAGCCGTGTGATGGGTGCCGGTGCCGCACCCAGAATTCGAACTTCCGGGTCACGTTCTTTGGCCGCTTTCCTGAGTTTTTCAGCGACGGTGCGAGATGTTTCATTAACCAGTTGTTCGCCGAGGCCACGAAATATGATTCGCGTGACACAGCTGAATGGTGGAGCACCCGTGTCTTTGCGTTGATGTAGTTCGTGCGATGCGAAACCCAGAAAGTCGTGCTTCGCGGCAAACTTCACGGAAGGGTCATCGGGACTCGTCGTCTGTACCAGCACCCGTCCCCCGCGAGAACTGCGTCCGGTGCGTCCAGCAACCTGAGCGATCAGCTGAAACGTACGTTCGGCGGCGCGCATGTCCGGTTGATTCAACATACTGTCGGCGTCGATTACTCCCACCAGTGTAACGTTCGGGAAGTCCAGTCCTTTGGCAATCATCTGAGTGCCAAGCAGAATATCAACATGGCCGTGGCGGAATTTTTCGAGAGCTTCATCGTGGCTCCCGGGCTTTTTCATGGAATCACTGTCCATTCGCAGGATCGATGCTTTTGGAAAGGCGGCCGACACTTCTTCTTCCAGTTTCTGAGTTCCCGTACCAAAGTATCGAACGGCGGCACTCTCACAAACAGGGCATTGTTTAGGGGCGGGGATGCTGTAATCACAACTGTGGCAGACGGCTTCCTGCCGATCTCGGTGCCACGTCAGCGTTATGTCGCAGTCCGGGCACTTCACTCCGGTCCCACAGCTTCGGCACCAAACGGTTGGCGAATAGCCTCGCAAATTGAGAAACAGAATTATCTGTCCTTTTTCCTGCAGCGCGCGACCAATCGAAGTGAATAATGCTCGGCCGATTGATGATCCGCGATTAATACGCGGATCGTTGCGAGTGTCCACAATCACCACTGGAGGAAGCGGAAGATTGGCAACACGGTCGGGCATTGACAGCAAGTCGTCCTGTCGTCGAGTCGCTCTGATCCATGATTCCAGCGTTGGTGTGGCAGACCCCAGCAGCAACGGTACGTTTTCCTGCTGACAACGGTATCTGGCTACTTCGCGAGTGTGATAGCGGGGAGTATTGTCCTGTTTGAAAGTCGGTTCGTGTTCTTCGTCAATGACAATCAAACCCAGATTTGGCGTCGGCGCGAAGACGGCACTCCGAGCACCGACGATGACTTCAATTTCTCCGCTGGCAATCTGCTGCCACTGCCAATGGCGTTCTGAATCGCTCATGTGACTGTGCAGCACTGCGACGGAAGTAAACCGACTGCGGAAACGGCGAATCGTCTGCGGCGTCAGGCTGATCTCGGGTACCAGCACAATCGCCTGACGCCCATAACTCACAACCTCGCGAATTGCCCGGATGTAGACTTCTGTCTTGCCACTTCCGGTGGCTCCGTGCAATAACATTGTGCGGTGTTCGCCCGATTGCAGCGACGCAATAATCTGATTCAGCGTGTCCTGTTGTTGCGAGTTCAGGATCAGGTCTTCCGTGACTTCCACATCGCCCTGCATTCCGCCGGCAATTTCCGACCGAACGCGGATTGCGGAAAGGATTCCTTTCTTTTTCAATGTGTTCAACGGGCCCGGGCCGCAATCGGCCAGTTCGCACAATCGAGTGGCCGCAAGAGGACCTTCTGCTTTTAACAGCACATCCACGACGGCCTGTTGTTTTTCAGGCAACCTGGCGGCAGCAATGATGCGATTTGCGTTGGGAGAAAGTTCGAACGAACTGATAAGTCGAGTTCCACTTTTTCGACGCACGCCCGCTGGTATCACGCTTTCGAGTACCTGTCCCCATCCGCATAGATAACGTTCGGAAATCCAGCGAGTCAGTTCCAGCATGTGCACGTCGAGCAGCGGTTCTGTATCGAGTACCTCTTCGATCGGCTTTAGTTTTCGAACAGCGCTTTCGGCCTGCCTCACCTTCACGCAGTAACCGATGACTGTTCGATTGCCTCGCCCCAGCGGCGCTTTGACTCGCATACCGCTTCTTAACAGTTCGCGAAATTCATCCGGAATACTGTAGGTGTACGGCTTCTCAAGTGGCAGGTTGAAAACCACTTCGGCCACCTGCACGTCTTCCGCGGCGGCCTGTTCCCACTCGGGAAGATCGGCGAATTCAAAGAGTCCCTGATCTGTCACAGTTAAACAGGTTTCCTGTCTGCGGGGCAAAGCGTTTCCCCAGGGCGATTGAGCCTTGCGGGGCAGTGAGTTCTCCGGCAGAACCACAAACAGAAACTCGCTTGATTCTGGTTCTTCTGAAACATTAAACCAACGTTGCTTTTCCGGGTTCGGCCGCTGGCTGCGACTCAACCCTGCCCAGCATCACGGCGGGGAATTCGTCTGTTGAGCACGCCGCCAGCGTCTTATCGGCGACCGCTTCGGGAACGGCTATAATCAGTCCCAGTCCCATGTTGAAAACACGAAACATTTCGGCCTCGGCAATATTGCCCAGTTGCTGCAGCCAGTTAAACATTGTTGGAATGTTCCACGCAGAACGCTGCAGCACTGCATGCACGCCATCGGGCAGAACTCGAGCAAGGTTTTCACATAGGCCACCGCCCGTGATATGAGCAATTGCATGGATATGTTCGTTGCTGGCTGCAGTAATGGCTGCTGCGACGATGTCGGAATAAATGCGAGTTGGAGTTAACAACACGTCACCGACAACAGCGTCTAATTCCGCAACCTGATCTTCTGGTTTCAGGCCTGCGTGTTCGAACACCGCCTTGCGGACCAGGCTGTATCCGTTGCTGTGGAAGCCCGAAGACGGAACGCCGATCAACACATCACCAGCAATAACCCGTTCTTTTCCGTTGACCAGTTCTGCTCGATCGGCCGCTGCGACGCAGAAGCCCGCCATGTCGAAATCACCGTTGGCGTAGAGATCGGGCATGATGGCCGTTTCGCCACCGAGCAAAGCAGCCCCGGCTTTTACGCAACCGTCGCTGACACCGCTGACCAGCTGTTCCAATAATACGGGGTTATCTTTGCCCATCGCGATGTAATCCAGGAACAACAAAGGTGTTGCTCCCAGACACAAACAGTCGTTGACGCACATGGCTACAAGGTCGATGCCGATGGAATCGAACTTCTGCATCATGATAGCCAGCTTGATTTTTGTGCCGACGCCATCCGTTCCGGAAACCAGAACCGGATCTGTCCATTGCTTGACAGCCGACAGGCGGAACAATCCCGCAAAACCACCGGGAAGATCCATTACGCCGCTCGTTCGCGTCTTCGCCATCAATCCCGGAAGTCGCTGCATGGCCTGTTCGTACAACTTCAGATCTACGCCGGCAGATTGGTAATTCAGTTCAGTCATGAGTTTCTCTGGCGAAAGGCCGGACTCTGCCGGGGTCGAGGTCAATATTGATGGCATCACTCGTGAGACGAACGATGTTTTACTTTGCCGTAAGCAAACGGTGGCTAGTAAACAGTGGTCTGAAATCGCCAAGCCACATTCCAAACCGAGAGCGAAGAATTCTCACCTGAGATTTCACTGACGCTTTGGGCGACCAATTTAGGATGTGCTGAACGCTCTCAGACCGGATTGTTGCAGAAATTGCCGGAGCGAAAAGCCATTCGTTCAGCGGAATCAGTCATCTTAGCCAGGATGAGACGCTGGAACGGCCAAGCCGTTGGATTCCGCAAAGTCCGGATTTATTGTGTGTTTGTGGAAGTCACAGGCTGACGATAACAACGATTGTAACCAATGCCGTCGCTAGCGACTGTCCAGCTTCAGGACGATCGTCAGGATTCAGCCAGGAAACTCAGGGGGCTCGGCCAGATTGGGAAGCCTTTTGCAGCGACTAATTTTCAGGAAGAAATGATGATGTTCGGACAGCCTGCCCCTAAATCGTGGTATTTCAACGGTGCTGTGCAGACAGAAGCCCTGAATCGTCTGCTATACGTAGCGGAACAGGGAGAATCGTTTGTATTGCTTCAGGGTGATCAGGGCGTGGGCAAGACGACTTTACTGACTCAGGTGCAGGCCGAATGTCGCCGCTACGGAACGTCCGCGATCCTGATTAACATGTCGGCACTGAATCAGGAGGCGTTTCTATGGCAATTGTGCGGATCGCTTTCAATTGTGCCCAGTCGCGATCAGTCTCAGAGTTCGTTAATGTCTGCCATTCGTGATGAAATTTCCGGCAGAACATTGTGTTACCACAAAACTGTCGTGTTGCTGGACGACCTGCACAGAGCCACGGAAAGTCCCGACCTGCTGGTCCAGTTTCTGACAGCCATTAACCAACAGACAAACGGTGGTGTGACTGTAATTGCCGCGACTGAATGTGGCGTGAACCCCAGGCTGCAAAGCCTGTCAGCGCTAAAGGTGAAATTGTCAAAGCTTGGCGCCGCCGACGCTGAATCTTTTGTTCAGCAAAAGCTCAGGATCGCCGGTGTGACTTCCAGTTACGTCACGGAAGATGGCATTGCTGAAATCGTCGAATACGGCCATGGCTCTCCGGGGCGGCTGAATCGAGTCTGCGAAATGCTGAAGGTCGCCAGTACAACTGACCCGAACATGCAAATCGATTCAGCAACGGTAACCGCGTTGACTCAGGAAACACTGCTGGCAGATGTAGCCTGATAATGTGGCAGTGTTTCCGTTCGCTGCAACTGTGCCGCGTCAGCCGCAGTGTTTGTAAGATAAACTGAAATTCTCGTGGCTGAGTCCCGTGTTTGCGGCCGCTTAATCCACCAGCGGTCGCGGAGGATTTCCCCAATGGTTCGCGTCATCACGGCCTCGCACGACAACTCCTTTCGCGTTCCAGCCCATTTCGGCTCGAACTTCAGCCGCCGCATATCGCAAAGTCAAACCGCAGCGTCGTCGAGTTGAATTGTTGGCATCAGAACCGTGCAGCAGCAGGTCGTTGTGAAGGGACGCTTGCCCGGCCTTCAGATCGTCGACCACGATTTCGCCGTATTGTTCGGGATTATCAACCGTCTGTCCCAAGACACTGTGTTCGTCGGGATTGCTTTTGCGATACGTCAGGTGCCCGGAATGCTGGCTGCCCGCGATAAACTTCATGCAGCCGTTTTCCAGATCAGCATCGTCAATGGCCAACCAGACGGTCACAGCCTTGGACGGTGACAATGGCCAGTAACTGGCGTCCTGGTGCCATGCAACCTCTTTACCATCGCCTGGCATTTTGCAGAAAAAATGAGATCCCCAGGCAATGACATCATCGCCCAGAATATCGGCGACACAATCGACGATCTTCGGATGCGTTAACATGTCATAGACGCCTCCATATTTCATGTGAGCGGTGCTGATTGAGTAACTGTTGCCTCCGGCAGCAATTGTGTCTTCCAGCAGTTTGTCAAAGTAGCCGCGGATTTCCGTGATCTCAGATTGCGAATAAACATCGATCGGTCGGACAAAGCCACTTTTGTTGTAGCTGGCAATCTGTTTGGGAGTCAGTGTTTTCGGCGAGGAGTTCGCCGCTGGATGAAAACGAAGATCCCGGTCAATCCCGGACAACTGGTCATCATCGGGAGTAAGCTGAAACTGTGGCGAAGTGGACATACGCTTGCTCGGAAATGGCTGACGGATGAATGCGTAGAGCCTCGCATGTTAGCAAGGTTAAGCTGGGTGTGCTCGCCCGTTGGAAGATGATTTTGATCCCGCCGGACCAATTCTGTCCAACACCGGCCGGTGTCGTCCGCCGGGATAATGGACCGTTTATGCGGTAATTGAGGAATATTCGGAACGGGAAATGGACTGTTGGCCTATCCATTACCCGGTCAAAGTTGCGTTCGGCCATAGCATCCGACAGGTGTTGAGAGTATATTGTTACTCCCACCTTTGGACGCTCCGGCGATCCAGGACTTGAAGCCTTCCTTCCTCATCAAAGTCTGATTCTTCCCATGATGATTCGAACGACAACTTCGTTTCTTATGATGGCAATCTGCCTTGCTCCCGTTGCTTTCGCCGCTGAAGGTGACGTGAACTTTAGTCGCGATATTCTGCCGCTGCTATCTGACAAATGCTTCGCGTGCCACGGTCCGGACGCAGCACATCGTGAATCCGAACTTCGCCTGGATAAGCTTGATTCAGCCACGGCGAAACTTGGTTCGGGGCTTGTGGCAATTGTGCCCGGCCATAGTGATCAGAGTGAGTTGTTTCAGCGGATCACATCCAGCGATGCTGAATTAAGAATGCCGCCTGCTGATTCGGAAAAGTCGCTTTCGGTAGCTCAGGTCGCACTGATCAAAAAGTGGATCGATGGTGGCGCAACGTGGACGGGACACTGGGCGTTTCAGCCTCCACAAAAACCTGAAGTTGTCATGCCGGTCGAAGGCTGGAAATCGAACAACGCGATTGATTCGTTCATTCACGCCAGACTAAAGGCGGCCAACCTTTCGCCTGAAGACCAAGCATCCAGGGAGACGCTGATTCGTCGAGTGACTTTGGATCTGACGGGGCTGCCGGCCACAATATTGGACGTTGATGAATTTTTAGCCGACGAATCTGCTGAGGCGTTCGAACACGTCGTCGATCGACTGTTGAATTCTCAAAACTATGGTGAGCATATGGCCAGAATCTGGCTCGATGCGGCTCGTTATGGTGACACACACGGTCTGCATCTGGATAACGAACGATCAATCTGGCCGTATCGCGATTGGGTCATCAGCGCGTTCAATCGCAATCAGCCATTTGATCAGTTTACCATTGAACAAATTGCCGGCGATCTGTTGCCGGATCCAACATTAAGTCAACGCGTTGCAACGGGCTTCAATCGCTGCAATGTGACTACTAGCGAAGGTGGTTCCATCGATGATGAATACTACATGCGTTATGCGGTGGACCGAGTCGAAACGACATCAACCGTTTGGCTGGGACTTACTGCCGGGTGTGCTGTCTGTCACGATCACAAGTTTGATCCACTGACGCAGAAAGAATTCTATCAGCTGTTTTCGTACTATTTCAGTTTGACTGAACGAGCAATGGACGGGAACGCATTGCTGCCGCCGCCGATGGTACAGGTGCCAACAGTCGCTCAGCTGGATCAAAAAAATCAATACACGCAGCAGCTGACTGCCGTTGACGCAACGATCACGAAACTGCTCGCGGAATTTAAATATGCGGATCCGAAGCCCGAAGAACCGCTCGGTGAACTTAGCGAAGAGCAGTTTGTGTGGATCGATGACGAACTGCCAGCCGGTGCGAACCCCGAAGGTAACACGCCGTGGGAATTTGTGGAAGCTCCCGAACATCCAGTACACAGCGGTCAGAAATCTACCGTGCGAACTGGAACTGCCGACGCAATTACTCAGCATTTCTTCACGGGTGCAACGGACAAGTTGAAGATTGGCGAGAACACGCGATTGTTTGCCCATGTGTTTCTTGATCCCACCAACCCGCCTCAAACGGTGCAACTACAGTTCAACGATGGTAAGTGGGATCATCGAGCATCCTGGGGAGCCGATAAGGCGTTTTTGGCTGGCCGAAACGATGCACTGAACCGTCAAATGGGGGCGCTTCCGGAACTCGGCAAATGGGTGCGACTGGAAGTGACGGCGGAGGCTGTCGGGCTGCCACCTGGGTCTGAACTTAACGGATGGGCGTTTACACAGGTTGGTGGCACCGTTCATTGGGATACGGCGGGCATTGTTTCGCAATCGCTGTCGGATGACCAGAAGCGATCTCTGTTTGCGTGGGAACAGTTTCGAGCGAAGTCGAAGCAGCCCGCTCTGCCTGCCGAAATTCAGAAGTTACTGGACGTCGAAAAGGCAAAACGCAGTCCCGAACAGATTCAGCAATTGACGGCGTACTACATTCAGAATGTACATCCTGATTCAAAAGCTATGCTGGCGGAGCCTCTGGCAAAACAGGCGCTCTTGAAAAAACAGCTTCAGGATGTTGAAAGTTCAATTCCCGCCACGCTGGTTATGGAAGATCGTCCTGAACCGCGTCAGGCATTTGTGCTGGAACGCGGCCAATACACTGAAAAACGTGAACCAGTTTCTTCCGCCATTCCGGAATGGATCGCTCCTCCGGTGGAAAACGCTCCCGCCAATCGACTGGGGCTGGCTCAATGGTTGGTGCAGCCTCGTCATCCGTTGACATCCCGAGTTACCGTTAACCGCTTTTGGCAGCACTTCTTCGGAACCGGTCTGGTGAAGACATCGGAGGACTTCGGGCTACAGGGCGAACAGCCTTCTCATCCTGAACTGCTGGACTGGCTGGCTATCGACTTTATTGAATCTGGTTGGGACGTGAAGCGTTTTTTGAAGCAGATTGTAATGTCGGCCACGTATCAACAGTCGTCAAAAGTTGATCAGCTTAAGCTGGCGGTGGATCCGGAAAATCGATTACTGGCTCGAGGTCCCCGGTTTCGTCTGGATGCAGAAGTGATACGCGATCAGGCACTTTCGCTCAGCGGATTGCTGATTGGAACCATCGGTGGGAAAAGTGTAAAACCATATCAACCGGCTGGTCTGTGGAAACCCGTTGGCTTTGGCGGCAGCAATACCGCAACGTTTGTACAGGACACCGGCGACAAGCTGTTTCGACGCAGCATGTATACGTTCTGGAAACGCACTGTGCCGCCACCATCAATGGCGACGTTTGATGCTCCGGACCGTGAGACATGCCAGGTTCGTCGGGCACGTACAAACACGCCATTGCAGGCATTGGTGCTAATGAACGATGTGCAGTACGTGGAAGCAGCTCGAATGTTTGCCGAGCGAGTTATGAACGAAGGTGGCATGGCGGTCGACGATCGAGTGACGTTTGCGTTCCGATCGCTGTTGAATAGACGCCCCAGTACCACGGAACTTGAATCACTCACAAATCTGTTTGAAGAGTATCTGAGTATGTTCACCAGCGATTCGGAATCTGCAACCAGGTTGCTTGCTGCCGGAGAATCGCCTCGTAACGAACAACTCAATGTCAGTGAACTTGCGGCTTGGACGATGGTAACTCATCTGCTGCTGAATCTTAGTGAAGCTGTCACAAAGGGATAACGTTTGCCGTGGATCGCAATGCGGTTCAATCAGACTGGTCGCGGACCTCTGGGCAATCAACGAGTCACAAGAGAATCAATCATGAATCCAATTACTGAATCCGGTCTTGTTGAAACACGTCGCCACTTCTTCGGCCGCATGTCGACAGGAATTGGCACAGCAGCTTTGGCATCGCTGGTGAACCCGCAGTTGTTCGCCGGTGATGTTTCTGAGACTCCCAATCTTAGCGGTGGTCTGCCAGGGCTGCCACACTTCGCAGCAAAAGCGAAACGCGTGATCTATCTGTTTATGTCCGGCGCGCCGTCGCAGTTGGATATGTGGGACTACAAGCCCAAGATGGATGAGTGGTTTGATAAAGAGCTTCCGGAATCTGTTAGGAACGGCCAGCGAATCACAACGATGACGTCCGGACAGGCTCGCTTTCCGATAGCGCCATCGATGTTCAAATTTGACAGGCACGGTTCTAACGGCACTCATGTTAGCGAACTATTGCCGTATACGGCGAAGATGGTCGACGATCTGGCTGTCATAAAAACCGTTCATACAGAAGCTATCAATCACGATCCCGCAATCACTTTTATTCAAACGGGAAGTCAGTTGCCCGGTCGTCCCAGCACCGGAGCATGGATGTCATATGGTCTGGGCAGCATGAATCAAAACCTGCCGGCATTTGTTGTGCTGCATTCGACAGTGAACGGCGGATTCGGTGGTCAGGCTTTGTATTCAAGACTTTGGGGCTCTGGATTTCTGTCGACTCGGCATCAGGGAGTCAGCCTGCGTTCCAGCGGCGACCCGGTTCTGTATCTTTCCAACCCGGACGGCATGTCTGTACCGATGCGGCGTCGCATGCTGGATGAATTGAGTCGTCTGAATACCGAACGCTTTAACGAAGTCGGTGATCCCGAAATTCAATCGCGAATTGCTCAGTACGAAATGGCGTATCGTATGCAGACATCGGTTCCGGAGCTTACGGATATCTCAGGTGAAACCAAAGAAACGCTGGATATGTACGGTTCGGACGTAAGCACACCCGGCACGTTCGCCGCCAACTGCCTGCTAGCCAGACGCATGGCGGAACGAGGTGTCCGCTTTACTCAAGTGTTCATACGCCAGTGGGATCAGCATGGCAATTTGCCCAATGACATTCGTCGCCAGTGCGGCATTATTGATCAACCGTGTTACGCGTTGATACAGGACTTAAAACAGCGAGGTCTTCTGGATGATACGCTGGTGATCTGGGGCGGAGAATTTGGACGGACAATTTATTGCCAAGGCGGACTGACCCGAACCAACTACGGTCGAGACCATCATCCGCGGTGCTATACCAAATGGATGGCCGGAGCCGGAATAAAAGGTGGTACGGTTTACGGCGAGACTGACGACTTCAGCTACAACATCAACGAAAATCCCGTCCACATTCATGACCTCAATGCGACGATTCTGCAACAACTCGGAATCGACCACGAACGCCTCACGTTCCGACATCAGGGCCGCGATTTCCGTCTGACAGACGTACATGGTGAAGTCGTGAAGGGAATTCTTGCGTAACACAATTTGTTGCCGACGTTGAGGGAGCTTTGCGCTGTTCCAGCGAGGAATCATTATTCGGCGGCATGTCTGGCTTCGAGGAATCTGGAAATCGCATTCAATTGCATCTGATGAGTCTCGCGGCCGGCGAATGGCAATGCGGTACCATTTAATTTTTGGATGCTGGATTGTATGCGTTCCTTTAACTGGTCATCGTCTGTGCACACTGCCTGAAGTGCTTTCGCGGCTTCCGTTCGATGCGTCGAAAATTCGCTGAGCGCTCCGGCAGCGTTTAGCTTGACCCAGTTGTCTTTATCGTTCAACACTTTTGCGATCGTTTGCATTGAAGACTCGTCGTATTGGTCCAGGGCAGCGATGATCCCGCACGTCCAGCCGCGTACGTCGGTGTGAGTGCTGTTCAGTCCGTTTGCGTAGCGTTGCTTCAGATCGGCAACCTGGAGGACGTCGACGTTTTCAGGAATTTCGATTTTGTCGAGTACAATTGTTCCGCCGACATAAACAATCAGCTCGGGATTTGGATCCCACACGTAACTACCCTGATCACGAGTGGACATGTGTTTGGCGATGCCTCCGAGCAGATGCAGCTGCCAATTAATGACAAAGGTCTTGTCTTGCTTAAACGAACTTACGCTTCCCGGTGCTGGTCGCAGAATCACGGTGCGTTTTTCTGCTTTGATCGCCGCAAAAGTCTTCAACGCGACATTCAGAGATTCGGTGTCTCCCTGAAAAAAGAAATTCTCGTTGCCGTTGACCCAGCTGTGATACACGCGATGCGTGTCGTTAATTACTGGCATTACATTTGGCCAGTCGCCGAAATTTGCGTCCGCAAGTGGTGTGTTGCCGAAGGTTTCCGTGCCCAGCGCCAGCGTTTGATTCATGGAAGTCAGAGACATCGCTAAAATTAATATGCCGCGAAACATAAACCACGCTCCAATGTTTACCAGGCTGCCGAAACAGAAATACGATGCCCCGTTACGCTACCGTCTGCCTATGTTGGATTACAAGCGTCACGCAGCGGCGTTGATGGTTGTTCGACTGGAACAGAGCAAGTCCGTCGGTGATTCCCCATTCCCGGAGAAGCGGCTGCATTTTATAGGAACTGTCCGGTGGCCTTTCGCAGAGTAGTGCTTCGGTATTACACTTGGCAATATGCTGGACAATCTTCGCAATAATTCGGCATTGCATCAGCAGTTTGCCGCCAACAAAACCGAAAAGCTTGCAGGGCGTCTACGGATATCAGAATTCATTGCCACGATTGTTGGCTTTGTCGTTTTGCTGATTCATGCCGGTTTCATCAACCTGGGCGAAGAACGCGTCCCGGAACTAAACATTATTGTTGTACTGGCAATGTCGTGGCTGAGTATCAGTCGGCTGGTACGGTTTGTGATCAGCTGGTCTCGGCGAAGTTTTGTGGATCAGTTTGTCGCCGGCAGAATGCTTGTGCCGTGCATTTGGGTGGTCGGCCTGGTGCTGATCTACGCGACGGAATTCACTACCTTTACGTCTCAGTCGTCCAACGTGTTTTGGTCGGATCTGATGATCGGAATAGCCGGAGTACTGGCCGTTCTGTATGGCTGCCGCGCTTTGGCGAGCAGAACTCAGAATTCTGCAGTGCTGTTGGTTGGATCATTTGCCGTCGTTATTACGATTGGTACTTTGTTGTTGAAGCTTCCTGCATGTCGAGCGACGACTGATGCCGGAGAAAGTCAGACGGCTCCATGGGACGTGGCAGTCTTCACCGCAACAAGCGCGAGTTGCGTGACGGGATTAATCGTAGAGCCCACTGGAAGTTACTGGAGTCCGCTTGGACATGCGGTGATTTTTGGCTTGTTTCAAATTGGTGGGCTTGGAATTCTCACCTTCGGAGCATTCGTTGCCGTCCTTAGCGGTCGTCGAGGGCTTCAGTTCAAGGAAGCCAGGACGTTACGCAACATGCTGGATTCCGAGAGCATGCAGGGTTCCCGGCGATTGCTGTTTACAATTCTGTTGTTCACCCTGGGCGTCGAAATACTGGGCGCTGTGATGTTGCTGGGACTGCATCCCGATTTACCGTTGAAGGATCGGATCTGGGACTCGACATTCCATTCTGTCAGTGCGTTTTGTAATGCCGGTTTTTCGCTGCAGGATGACGGGTTTTTGGATATGGGAACTCGCTGGCAGGTTTGGGGACCCCTGTCGCTGCTGATCATTCTTGGAGGCTTAGGCTTTCCCGTGATCAGCGATACTTCTCAATGGATACGGCAGAAGTTCGCTAGACGTTCACAACTTCCGGTTTTTCACACCGTAAGAAACAAGGTTCGTCTGAGTCTGCATTCTCGACTGGTCTTGGTGACGACCGTTGTGCTGTTGGTTTCCGGAGCGGCTTTCTGGTTTGCCCTGGAATCGATTCAGGCAGAACCGAATGGTTCAATCTCCAAACGCGCTGCGGATTCTTGGTTTCAATCGGTGACGTTTCGCACGGCCGGATTCAACACGGTCAACCACGAACACATGCACCCGGCGACAAAGCTGTTGGCCATCTTTCTGATGTTTATCGGGGCGGCTCCGGGGTCGACCGGTGGCGGAGTAAAAACGATCGTGTTTTCTGTTACCGTGCTAAACGTATGGTCCGTTTTTCGCGGCAGAGACCGCGTTGAATTGTTCGGCCGCTGCGTTCCGGCCTCTCAGGTATCCCGATCGCTGTCGATGATTGCGGTTGGAATTTTCATTGTCATGGCCGCGACCGGACTACTGGTGATCTTCGAACAGAAGCCCGAACGATTTCTGGACCACTTGTTTGAAGCAACCAGCGCTTTTGGCACCGTGGGCGTTTCTGCAGGAGTTACTTCCGAGCTGACATTACCGTCGCGTTTGTTAATCTGCGTGGTGATGTTTCTGGGGCGAGTCGGTCCAATTACGCTACTGTTGGCAATGTCAGCTCCACCGGATTCCGGACGATATGACTATCCCGAAGAACGCGTCAGTCTGGGATAAAGACGGTTGAATATGGTCGGCCGGAATTCAGTGGTCGTTTTCGTGTTTAACATTCGCCGTGTTTCTCTTCACACAGTATCTGGCTATTCGCATTCTGGCTAATTGCTCGTCCGCGATTCCAGAGCCGCTGCAATCGTTCAGGCAATTCAGTATGCTGCCGGCTTTGCTCACATTCCCGATTGTAAAACTGGATCGATGAACGCAGTTAGCCAGCAATTGAAAAATATTGCCTTCAGACGCAATGGAGACTCGGCGCTGATTGGTGCCGCTGCGACCGGCGATGAATTACGTTTTCAGCAGACGCTGCAAAAGAGCTTTGCGAAGCCTTGCAAGCGGTTTCTCAAAATCACTGGCAGTCTAGACCTGACGGTCAACTGGTCAGCAGACTTTGAGTGGCCAGACGAATCAGACCGAAGGCTGGCTGAACTGCTTGCGGCAAAGAACGCCACCACCGCGAACCCGAATGAATCTAAGATCGGCGCGGTTGGCGAATTTCTGACGCAGTGTTTTTGCGACGAGTCTGAAGAAATCACACCGTTTGTCGCATTGACTGCGGGTGAGATGTTGTTGCGACATGTGGAGCGGTTTTCGGCGAAAGATGCGTCGACCATTTTCGTCGGTCTGGTGCGACTGGCGGCTGAACCATTTGTTCTGCCTGATGAACTGACGTTGACTGGCGAGTGTTTGGTATACAACCTGGTCGCGGTTTGCGAAGTGCCTTTTGTGCTAAGCATATTGCTGGAATCACTGAGGCATTCAAAGCAACTACGTGAAACCGCACGTGCGAATCTGGCTCGGATATTGTTTGATTCGACGGACACGGATGGGACGCCGCATGCGTGTGTTTTGGCAAATGTAAGGCACTGGCTGTCACCATTTGTTCGAGCCAACTGCTGGGCTGATTCTGTGGAATCGACCTGGGCTGTAAAGAAAACGGAGTCTCACTGGCAGAAGCACCTTTCACGATTTGCGGCGCTGGCTACTTCAGGAGGCTTTGTGTCTGCCGACAGGATTGCTATTGGAGCGGCAGTGCCAGACGAATTTGACGTTCAGCAGCTTAATCTCGCGGTAAGGCATGCCAAGTTTGATAAGCCATCACCTGTGTTGTCACTTGCCGCAGAGATTGGTAGTGGGAAACAGCCGGACAGAAAAACGAAGCCACGCAAAATAGCAGATCTCTCGCGCGGTCTGGTTTGCAGTGAACAATCCGACTGGGCACATTTCGCGTTGATGCGGTCTGGTATGCATCTTGCCGCAGACGTCGTTTCGTTGACTTGGGACCAGCCGAGCATTCGTCTTGGAGTCGCGGCATTTGGTAGTCGCATTGTTGGCGGTGAATGGTCGCGTGAGATTTTGATTGATAACAAAACGGTTGATCCGCCGTCCAGTTGGGGCTGCACATGTTGGTATCTGGATGACGAAGTTGCATTCGCTGAATTGGAATCTACCGACGCCGGTCCCGTCCGCCATGTTAGACAGGTGTTGCTATCGCTGGTGGATCACTTTGCAGTGCTGACGGATTCGGTAACCTGTGAAAACAGCCGAGCCGAAGTCACGTTTAATAGCCGACTTCAGTTGCACGGAGTTGTTGCCACATCCAATTCGATTACTCGTGAGCTGCGATTGCCTGGAATGGATTTGGATGTGCGAGTGCTGCCGACATGGCTGGAAGATGATCGTTTGCAGAGTGCGGCGGGCGATTGCCGTCAGATTGCCGGCGATCTGTCACTATCGGGTAGCGGTGTTGGCGGAGTCACACTGCCGTTGCTACTTGATTGGAATTTGAAACGAGTAAGCTCGGAAGCCGACTGGAATCGTCTGACAGTCACCGAAGAACGGTGCGTGAAAACGGCATGGGACGCAGTCGCATTTCGGGCACGAATCGGCAGGCTTCAGATGCTGATCTATAGGAGTTTGCGCCCCGGAGATTCACTTCGCGCCGTGCTTGGCCACAACACGGGGAACGAAACTGTATACGCGCACGTTGCAAATTCTGGAAGTATCGTGCCACTGGTGATGGTGGATTCTGAACCGTAGAACTACTTCCAGAAACCCCGCCGCGTTTTTCGGCCGATGGGAAACAGAGATCATCTCATGAACTGCGGTGTTCTGGGTTACAGTGTGAGCAAAGTGCTGTGGGCCGGTTGTGCTGCGTACGAGTTGTACATTTCGCCGGGTGAGATCGTCCAGGAAAATAATGCCGCCTGATCTCTGATTCTCGCTTGAAATAGGGCTGAGATTGCCAGAGCGGTACTGCGAGAAACGGATAGTCTGTGTTGCAACTTGGCTAGGTCAGCTGAGTTCGCTAAGTAGATTGTACGCTGAACGAAGTTCCGTGGTGATTTGCGCGGACAGAGTCTGTGTGTCCTCGTTTGGAGCATCGGGCATCACAGGCCAGGTGTAAGTTTCAACTTCCAGGTGAGGCGCATAATTTAGCAATTTGACTCGACGAAGCGCGGCCTTTAAATCTGGACGAGTTGTTCGCAGTGGCCCCAGTTTGTCGGCGAACACGGGTACGTGAAAATGAACTCGCCAGGCTTCGGCTGATAAAAATTCGTCAGGTGGGTCAAGCAGGATGTCTTCCTGCAAAAGGTCCAGTCGACTGACAACAGACTGGTCGGGCATGCGTGCAAACGTCTGGTGCAGATAGCGTGGTTCTACATACTGCAGAAGTGCTTTCCTTCCGGCCGGGTTGTTGGCCGGGTCAAGCAGTTCGATAGCGTTGGTAATATGAATCTTGTTAAGCCGCACACCGATGTCTTCCAGCTGATCGATGGACTTAGTGACTTCTTCAAAGACAACGGCCTGGTGGCAAACGTCAAAGCAGACGCCAATGAACTGTTGAACTTTCGGCAGACACTGCAATGCGTCCGCCATTTCGAACAGCATCTTGAACTGAGGAATTACGTCATCCGGAATCGACGACATTTCGCACAACGGTTCGGGCTCGACAGCCAGTCGTATTCTGCGTCCTGTTTCTTCATACAGGTCGTTCAGGAAGCCTGCCAGCTGAATCAGCTGATGAAAACATGTTGCGTGAAAATCGGGGCCGGTGGGATTCATTCGTCCGCCGAGTGGCACCGTGCTGATGCTGCCTTCTCCGCCTTCCGGCATCAACTGAGCGAGAATGCGAGCACAATCCTGAGTGTAGGACAATCGATCTCGCGAAGCCCAGTCCGGAAGATAGACCTGTTCCTTGACTCGATCGGTGTGAAAGTCGCCGTAAGGAAATGCGTTTAATGTGTAGCAGCTTAAATCATGCTGCCACAATGTTTGAGCAAGATTTTCCAGGGCCGCCTCAGATTGCAGCAGTTCCGTTGTGACACTGCGAGCCAGCCATAGTCCGGCGGCCATCGGCGCATCAAGTTGCTGGCGGACGTCAGCGGTGTAGTCGGAAAGTCCGGCCGTGACTTCAGCCACTGTTCGACCCGGATGTACGTTGGTGCAATAGCTCAATGGCAGTGTTGAAAAGGTCATGATTCTCGCTTGCTGTATTTAGCCGGAAATCCCGTTCCATCTTCGGACAGGTCTCCGTCCTGTCGCAGGTTTGGTTTGCTGCTGTTTTGGTAACCAGTGTAACAGGCTTTACTTCATGAACTGGTCCGTTAACTGAATTCCAACTGCAACCTTTGCTTGATTTCGTCACGAACACGACGAAACTCGGCCAGCCGTTCTTCGTCGTTACCTTTTGCATAATGAGGGTCATCGAACGGCCATTGCCAGCGTTCTACATTGGCAGGAAACACAGGGCAGTTTTCATCGGCGGTTGAACACACGCTGATAATAATGTCGGGCAGTTCGCCAACAGGAGGAAGGTATTCGTTGATGTGTTTGCTGTGCTGAGATGAAATGTCGATCCCGACTTCCTTCATGGCTTCGATGGCCATTGCGTTCACGTATCCGGCCGGATTTGCACCGGCAGAAAGCGATTCAAACCGGTCGCCGAACAGTTCTCGAAGAAAGCCTTCCGCCATTTGGCTGCGGCAGGAATTTCCTGTGCACAGAAAAAGTACGCGTTTCTTGTCTGAAATCATGGTGGTTTACCTAAAGGACGAGTCTCACTTGGTATCGCAGGTTACGGCATTTGGTCTGTTCAGAAAAGCTGCCGCCGGGAATTTCATTGATATCGATGGTGCTTCGACGACTGGCAAATTCTAGCGATTCCAACAGTTCTGCTAGATCCACCGCCTGTGCTTTTGAATTTCAATGCAATGGCTGCAATGGTTCTATAGACGAATGCCTGATGAGTGCGATGAACAGCCGGTATACAAGTATCAATGATTTCGGTTTTCAGGACGAAGACGAGATCTGATATGTGATGGAGCTGACAATGAAACGAGCATGGACGCTTTCGATCCTGGTATTCACAGTCGGATTGTTTTCCGGATGTCACTGCATGCCAGTGACCGAGCGGTGTGCTGACCGCGTTGATTGTATTGCCGACAAAGAAGCCTGCCTGGACCGCCATTACCGGCCCTGTCTGGACGTGACTCGCTGGGGCATGTGGAATGGCCCGAAGTGTTGCCGCAACTGCAACTGACGAATCGTTGAATGTAACTGGAGAGCGATGTCTTTTCTGGTTCAGCCGGGTCAGCCCAATATCGGTTTCAGTTTGCCGAAGCCACTGCTCGGGCGAATTTCTGCCGCTGAATGCTGTGGCGGAATGCAAATTTCAGAAATACGCGGTCGTGCCGGATCGAGCAAACAGCGGTCACTGCGCGGACAGTGTTGTTTGTGGTCATAAGTCAACGCGAAACGTTCCAGTACACTTCGCCTTGTTGCCTCGGCGAACAAACAGTCAGCACCGGCCGAAGTTGCCGAGTTGAGTTGGTTTTGCTGACGGCAGGCAATTCCTCAGGGCAGTTTGCCATTGCCAAGGCACAATCTGCGGGCGCCGCGTCGTCGGCAGGCACTGCGTCTCAAAAACTTTGATCTCGACACGGTTTCGCATGTTGTAACGGTTGTGACAATTCCGAAATCCTTCATGCGGACTTCTGCAATGCATGTGTCCGTAGCGCAAACAACCTGCGTGAATAATGTGCCGGATGGGCGTCCGGTACATTCTAACGGTGATTGCAACAGGGGCCACTGGCAGTTGCACGTGGGTTGGGGGGGATTGGAACAGACGAACTCTCGGGAGTTGCCGTCGTGATTGGAATCAAGATGAACCATTTCAAGCCTCGGCTTGTGTGCGCTACTGTTGTGGCATTGTCTTTGACATTGGCCTGCGCACCATACAGTGCCGCAGACACTCAACTCGAAGAACTTGCGAAGCGTGCGGGCATCACCGTAATTGCCGATGCAACTTCAGATCAGGATGTGTTGGACTATACAAAAGCCCGCATCCCATTGGCCAAAATGTCTCCCGCCGCTCAGCAGCGTGCCAACGTGATCTTGAATAACATTTCGCAGTTCCGCCGCATGCCAAGCCTGCAATATGAAGTTGATACAAACATCTATCAGTATCTTGTGCATCATCCGGATGTTTCAGTCAGCACGTGGCGAGCAATGGGAATTTCTACGCTCAAAATGTGGCAAACTGACAAGTTCGAGTACGAAGCTGCAGCAACCGACGGGTCTGAAGGAATTGCCGATGTGCTCTGGCGAGACGGTAATCAATGTCTGTTTATTGTTGAGGGACAATACAGCAGTCCTATACTTCCGGCCGCCATTCAGGCATCTGCCTTAGTCTGGCTGCAGTACCGGTTTGTGCCCGGCGCTAAAGGGAAAATGTTTGTGAATCAGCAAGTGGAAACCTTCGTGCATTTTCCATCTGCCGCGATTGATGCCATAGCCAAACTCGCTAACCGAGTAACCAGCGCTATTCTTGATCGTAATGTTTTCGAAGTGTCGCTGTATGCAAGAATGATGTCTCAGGCCGTAGAAAAAGACCCTGACTGGATCGCTCAACTTGCTCAGCAACTGGATGGAGTTTCCCCGCAGCGATGCAAAGAATTCCTATTGGTTGCTCAAGGACTTCAAGGGAGCGGCCGCAGCATGCAGCCATCGACTGGAAGTGTCAGCGATCGTTCGAATGCTGGCTTTGCTGCGTCCGGACAACTAAATTCGTTCAATGCTTCATTTTACTCGGCAAACGTACAATCATTGTGGTCGGCCGAAGACGAACGTCCGGCTGGACGATCGAACGCAATGATGTCTCGAACGCCCGAGGGAATCGAAAACAAGGCTGAAGATGCGGCCAATGCAAAGCAACCACGCAGGGAGAAAGTCGCAGAATATTTGTTCTACGGCGCGAATCCTGTTCTGTCTGCAGCGCAGGAATCCGCCGAGTCGTTTCCTCTGCCACCATCGATGCATGGTCCCATCCGACCAACTGTTGAAGGTCTGATGTCGTCGCCTGCTCCAGGTGCCTTTTTGAGCCACGCAGGGAACTCGCATTTGCATTCGAAGGCATCGTCCGGACCCTTCGTTGAGCCGCAGTCGACGTTGCTACCGACCGTCGAACTGCCATTCATTGCTGTTGGCCGACATGGAAACGATAAGGATGATTCGTCCTTGTTGCGAACACCAATGAAGACGATTTCTTCAGCGAAAGTTGTTGCAGCGAATATCTCTAAAGATGTCGTTGAAGAACCGGCCGAACTTCCGCCAGCCGATTAATTTCATCGTCCTGGTCCTGTTGTGCGTCTACAGGGCTGCGTGCGACGGAGACGGTAGAATGTCGCGTGGCATTTCGATCAGTCTTTGATTCGTCATTCTTCCTAACCGGCACTACCAGAACAACTAACCATTGTTTTGCCTGAGCCGATATTTTTGCTGAGTTCGATTCAGGTTTTTACACAACGTCGACGAAGTCGAGAATGAGACAATCCTTCGGCGAATTTTGCCGAAGCTCCTCGTCCCAATTCTTCGCGAGTAGACATGCATCCTGACCGCAAGATCGGAATTGCAATGGGCATTCTTCTCGTTGGCGTTGTAGCGGCCCTGTTTTTTAGAAATGAACCGCTAATCGTCGACGACGGTCTCTCGCTGCGCCGTGAGAATGAACTGAACCAACGACTGCAGGATCGTGACGTCACGATCTTTGTTAATAATCAGGTAACAGAAGAATTGCCGAATGCCGACGATCAGCCGGATTGGTCGCTGTCGGACATGCTGAATGACCTGACATCAAAGGAAGACGCGTCGCCGTTACCGATTGGATCAACGGCTTCACTTAAGGCGAGGCAGCCGAAAGAATCGACAACGACTGGTGGCTCGGCTTCGATCACTTCAGCGACTGGCGTCGCCGGTACAAGTGTCTCCGATTTTCCGGCGACAGAGTCGGCGGTCGCGAATGCAGACTCCAGTATTGCCCAGCAACCCGCAGCGACTGAGTTCACCGAATACACAGTGAAGTTTGGTGATACGCTTTCAGAAATCTCTGAGCGATTTTTGGGATCGCAGGGACGCTACAGGGAAATTTACGATGCTAACAAAGATCGTATGGCTAGCCCGGATCACCTGAAAGTCGGTAAAGCAATCCGCATCCCACGTGTAATCCGCTGATGATGAGTTGCGGTACTGCTTAGTGCAGTGCTGATGAGTGCGAGTTGAGGCACTTTAGTGTGCATCTATGCCTGCAACTTTGCCGGTTTCTAATTTCGACTGCGTCTCGGTCTGTCGATTTCCTGGTCAGATTATTTCACTGAGGCAAGTAGAAACTTCGCTCATTATGAGGGTGTGTCAGTAATTGACTTGCTGCCGTTCAGAACGGGGTTGACGCTCACTGCTTAGATCGTATCCTTCAGACGGACCGAGTGGTCTGCATATCACAGTCTGCTTTTGCCAATTTAGAGAGCTCGCAACATGTCCTGACACTCCACCACCTTGCGTGGTGGAGACGCTACCTCCCAGCAATGAAAGAGTTGTCATGAACGATCACTTTCACGTTTCACAGATCCAGTCTTTGGCGGATTGCAACGAGTTTCAATATCTGTTGCTGGGAGATCTTAGGGACCTGCTTGATGAAACGAAGGACGAGTCCGATCGGAAATGGCTGCTGGCGGTACTGGATGTGCTTGTCGATCTGATGCCTCAGGAACGCCAACTGCATGAACGGACTGGCGGATATCTGGCCGGAGTGATCAACGAGTTCCCGGAACGAAACCGCATTGTCATGCATCTGGACCTGAAGAAACTGCAGCTCGACTACACTTTGCGAGATCTCAGAAACCGAATTCGCGCAGAAGAGTCATGGGTGTCTGTCGCTGATCAGCTTAGCTGCGATTTACGAGACTGGATGAAAATGTTCACCGAAGTTCACCGCTCTGAAGCGTCTTTGATTATGAACTCAATGCTGTTCGAATAGTGGATCAGTTGCCAGCTGCAAAACTAATGTTTCAGGCAGGACGCGTCGCCGGTTTGTGACAATCCAGCCTGAATCGACGGCAATGTAATGAGAAGCCTTAACTTCGGCAGTCGATGGATGTTGGCCCAATCAGTCGACTGCTCCCGCTTGGCGACTTTACTTCGGGGCTGTGAGATTTTCCGCACGGTCAACTGTGTACGATTTAGAAGCCAGTGGGAGCGCCGTATTTTCTAGGATCACTGCCACCCCGCTGCCCGTCGGTAGATCTGGAGGCTGCCTGGCTTGCGGCAAGGCTTTCGGAACGAATGATCCTGTGTCCGCGTTTCGCGAGTTCAACGGAAACAGTATCGTGCAAGGCAGCTTCAAGTCGCAGGTCGTTGGGAAACCATTGATGATGAAAACGCGGACTGGAAACAGCGGCTTTAGGTGTCATTCCAAAGATCAAGTGATTCAGCGTCGACTGAATGGTGGCTGAAATAATTCGTGGCCCACCCGATGCTCCAGTCGCATAGGTTGCTTTTCCGTCCCTTACCACAATCGTCGGCGTCATGCTCGATAAAGGTTTTTTGCCGGGTTCAATTGTATTTGCTGCGCTTTGTAAAAGACCAAATGCATTGGGCTCGCCAGGGCGAGCAGCGAAGTCGTCGATTTCGTTGTTCAGCAGGATACCCCACTTTGGCACCACCACAAAACTTCCATAAGTCAGGTTGATGGTTTCGGTGCAGGCGACCGCATTTCCATCGTTGTCGATGATGGAGAAATGGCTTGTTCCGGCATCGGCCTTAGCAAAGAAACGACCGTATTCTTCTGCGGGTAGAGTCTGCCCAAGATCGATTTTAGCTGCGATTAGTGCGGCATACTCAGCACTAATCATTCGGTGGATCGGCACGTCTACAAAATCCGTGTCGCCCAGAAATTCAGCTCGGTCTGCAAACGCATGTTTCATGGCTTCGGTGACGATGTGTACATAGTCTGCTGAATTGTGCCCGAACTGTTTTAGTGACTGTCCGCTGTTGTCTTCCCAGAATGCAATCGCCTGAATCGTTTGAAGTAAAGCAACGCCTCCACTTGATGCCGGCGGCATGGTGACCAACAACCGGCCTCGATAATTGCCCTGCAATGGTCGACGCACAACGGGTGAAGTGTCTCTCAAATCAGCCGTAGTGATAATTCCACCAAGCATCTGTGATGCTTCGGCAATCGCAGTCGCGACTTCGCCATCGTAAAAACCTGCTGGCCCGAATTCGGCAATTTTCAAGAGCGTTGGTAACTGAGGCGAATGGAATCGGTCACCATTCTTCCATGCGATTCCGCTGTTGAGGTAGTGTTTCCAGAGCTGCTCGTAGTCTGATTGATAATGTTTGTAATAAGCGAATTTGGCGAGTGTTGTTTGCTGAGCACTGATGTCGTATTCGTCAATCTCGACTCCTTTGCGGGCAAGCCGAATTGCGGGTTCAAGTAACGTGCTGAGCGGTAGCGAGCCATAGTTACGAGCGGCGAAGCAAAGACCGGCGACAGTTCCCGGAACGGCGTTGGCTTTGCCGCCGCGAATGCTTTGTGCTTCATGAGCACTGTTTGTTGTGTCATTTGCGAACATATCGCGACTGGCAGCGGTCGGAGCTCGTTCGCGATAATCCAGGGCAACCGTTTTTTGACTATCGGCATTCCAGATTACCATAAAGCCGCCACCACCAATTCCGCAGCTGGCAGGCCGCACCACTGAAAGGGCAAACGATGTTGCAACTGCGGCATCGACCACGTTACCGCCACGTCGAAGTATTTCAGCTCCGGCGTCGCTGGCGGCAGGGTGATCTGCCGCCACGACACCGTGGGGGAATATGTCCCGGCTTTGCGCTGAAACGTCTGCGGACGGTGCAAAGGCAACGACACAAATGCAGGTCAACCAGCTGGGCCGCCAAGTGCGTTTAGCACGAATTATCCTCGGGTCCCAAACACGTGTCTTGCGATGTGGCTTAACAAATGGCTGAGTATTCATCTTTATGGTTGCTTCCCAATCAACAGGCTGCGAACTTCGGCTGCAATAAAGATTGAGCCGGTCACGCAGACCACGCCTTCATTGCCGGAAAGACTCAAGGCCAACTGCAAAGCAGATGTGGGTCCCTTAGCAACGTGCAGGCTTTCAGGTGAACGAATCAATGCTGGATGGTCGGTTAATATTTTTCTGAGTTTGCTGGTCGAAACAGCTCGCGGATTTGTTTCAAACTGAGTCAGTACAAGATGATCAAATGCGGGGGCCAGTTGCGTTAACATGCCCTCGGCGTCTTTGTCTGCACTGCTGGCAAAAATCAGAACGCTGTTCCGATGCGATTCGGGCCACGCTGCAAACGTATGCAGAAACGCCTTTACGGAATCCGGGTTATGAGCGGCATCCAGAACAAAAGTGGGTGGGCCGGCAAACCGTTCAAACCGCAGTGGCCAACTGACGTTTGCTATGCCTCGGCGAATTGTGTCGGGCGTGATCCGTGAATAATCGACAGCTTTTGCCGACGGCGGTTGCAGAGTCATTGCCAGCGAATCCGCAGCGGCGATTGCCAATGCCGCGTTTCTTTGCTGGTGTTCACCGAGTAGCGTCAATTGCAGGTTGTTATGTGTTCTCCAGGGAGTTGTCACGTCGAATTGTTGCACGTCACCATTCTGCGATGCCGCCGATTTTACGTGGATGTCCCGAGTTCCGACAAATACGGGACAATTGAATTCAGTGCCGCGATCGGTGATTACCTGCAATACTTCGGGCTGCAGCGCCCATGTCATCACTGGAATTCCCGACTTGATAATTCCAGCTTTCTCGGCCGCAATTTTTTCAAGAGTGTCGCCCAGAATATGGGTATGGTCGAGACTGATTGACGTGATGACCGTTGCTAACGGCTGGCACACGTTAGTGCAGTCCAGGCGTCCTCCAAGGCCGGTTTCCAGGACAACAAATTCAGCATTCTGTCGGTCGAAGTACATCCACGCCAACAAAGTTGCCACCTCAAAATAGGTTGGCCCGTCGGCTGTGAATTTCGAGTCTGCTGCAGACAGGCGATCATTGAGGTCTCGCACGAGTTCCGTGAGATCAATTTTCGTCGGCATTCGCCCGCCGACTTTCATTCTCTCTTCAAACAGGTGGATGTGGGGGGATGTAAACAACCCGCAGTGGATGCCCGATTCCTTCAGAATGGCATCCAGCATAGCGGCTGTGGAGCCCTTACCTTTTGTACCCGCGATATGAATGGCCGGAATTCGTTTGTGTGGCGAATCGATCAGGTCAAGCAGTCGCTCAATGCGTTCCAGTCGAAAGTGCCCTGACGATGTACGCGGGCGCACGCGTTCATAATTGATGCGATCGAAAATCCACCGAGCTGCGTCGTCGTAGTCTTCGATGAACTGAGGCAGTTGATTGTCCATTTATTGTGGCCGCATTTTACGCGACTCATCGGAAGCAGGATGTAAGGACACCGGATGGCAGTGACACCGAATCAACTGGGCAAAGCCAGTGTGTGAAAGTCAGTGCCTTTTACCAATAGTATTCAATCGTGAATTGGCATTAAAGCGTTCTGCCTCAACAAACTGCGACTCAAAACGGCCAAACGGAAGCACAGTCTGGTTCCTGTTCTGTACAACACTGTGCCAATGCGGCGATCGTTGTAAGAAAATCAAGTGTGTGGTCGGGCATCGACGGTCAAAAAATGATTGCGGTGGTGTATTGTGTCGGAGGAAGTCAGATCAGTCCGCGCTTTGGTTGTCTTCGTAGCGGAATTCCAGCGGAGTCGATGCAGACGCAGGCGCCACGCGAAAACCCACCTTGCCGTCCATTACGTCTAAAAGCAACTGGCCGCAGACTTCCTGACGCCAGCCTTCCAGAATCCGCGGAGCACCTTCATCCTGTTCGCCAAATCTATGGTGCCTAACCAGTTCTGCAAGGTCCTTGTTATTGGCCACCAGCGTTTGTGAAATGTCCAGTTCAGCGCATCGATTGGACAGAGAAAGCGACAGTAGCTTGGAAATTACCTGTTCATCGGAAGACGATTCCTGTCGGCGACTGCGGACTTTTCCTGGCAATTCCTTATCAGGAATTGCCATCGCATCGGTGATGACATTCACCACGTCGTCCAGACGACGTTTGTATTCCGGACGGTTCAGATCGCGAGTCGCCAAAGCCTGCTGAACGGTCTGTGGTTTTCTTTTCGCAAGGTCTATTACAAGGTCGTCACGCAGAATCCGTCGCACCGGACGATTGCGAAACGCGGCTTCTTCTTCACGCCACGTTGCGAGTTTCTGCAGCACTGCCAGTTCGCGCCGTGAAAGTTTGTGCGTGCCGGAGAGTCGGTGCCAGGGAGCCATGGAATCGTCTGCGACAATGTCATCAATCATTCGCTGGATTTCGGACGAGACCCATTCCATTCGGCCGTGTTTGACAAGCCAGTCTGTTTGCCGTCGCCAAATGTTCAGGACGTGATCAACGTCTTCCAGAGCATACTTCAGCTGATCGTTCGACAAAGGACGTCTTAGCCAGTCGGTTCGCGTCTGGCTGCTGTCGACATGCTGATTCAGAACGCGCTGCACAACCGCAGCGTAAGACAACGGATAGCTGCGACCGCGAAAGCCTTCGGCTAACTGGATGTCGTAAAGCTTTTGAGGAGGCTTGCCGATCAGCTGCAGACAAAACCGAATTTCAGCCTGTCCACCGTGCACCACTACTGTTGTCTGATCATCTGACATGATGTCCCACCATAAGGACAGGTCGCCAATGGCCAATGGATCCACAGCAACAGATCGTTCGTCAGTTGCAAACTGCAACAAACCCAGTTCTGGTCGATACGTACTTTCAGAAACGAATTCGGTATCAAAAGCCACAACTCCCGCCTTGCGAATGTGATCGCAAAGTTCAATGAAGTCTTCGTGGTGAGAGATTAAGGATGATTGCATTACGGAATGGTGTCGAAATTCGCAAACCCAAAGTGGGACTGGAGATAGAAACGGAATTTTAACTTTTTCTGCACGATTGTTATGGGGATCTCTCTCTTTTCGCAAGACATCCCACCCGGAGTTCGCTGCGTTAGTGGCGAATATCCTCGAATCCGCGTCTCATTCCCGGACCCGAAGGCAATTTGGACCATTGAGTGGCCTCCAAAGCCCCTACAACTGTTGTAACCCGCAGAGTTTCAGTAGCCCGCATCTTTCATCATAAAAACATTTGACGTCTGATTTACGCGACCTATGTTTCCGGAGTTGAAGGAATCACCTGCTGCCAAAGATTTTTCAACCGGCCATCACGAACAGTGAATGGCGAACACGAATACAACTGAAACTAGCAGCGCGATAAGGAAAGCTGGGAGCTTTGAGGGGACCTTATCGCGCTGCTTTTTTAATGCGCCGGAGTCTAAACGCAAACAAGCCTCGGGCTGCCAGTGACCCGAGGCTTGAATAGTTCTGGTCAGCGATCGGTTCCGCAGTCTCCTAACTGCCTTGCAGAGATTCCGACGTTTCTGCTGGAAAACCGCATTTTTCCAAGGCAGAGATCGCATCTTCCAGCACGAACGCCTGAGCGTCGCCAGAAACGGTGGCAGATTTTTTACCAGCATCAATTTTTACGTTCGCTACACCCGGCAGCGATTGCAACGTCGAGGTGACTGTTGCTCGGCATCCGCCTCACGTCATCCCCGGACACATGAATTTGGCAAGGGCTACAGCATTGACATCCACAGATGCCGGCGCCGAAGCCGTTGAAGCCGATTCAGGTTGTTCGGCACATCCGGCCGCCCCAACCAAAATCAGGCACAACAGGTGCTTACGCATTGTTATTCACCTAATCAAAAACAAAACGGAACGAATTGAGTTACCACATTAGTAATTCAAAAAAAGATTCAGCAAGTCATCCAGATCATATTAGATCGGATAATAACTTTGTCTCTATTCTGGCGTATTCAGGGCTTTGTTGGCCACTTTTTAGTACTCTGTCACTGAAATTCTGTATTCAGTTTGTGCCTTTCGGCTGGTCGAGGGCGATCTGGTGTAGGACTAATCCAGAAGCCTTCCTAAAACCGCTCCGGCGAATTATTCACTGCGTGCACGGCGTGCGAGCGTGTTTGGCAATGGCCGGATTCACTTGCTTGAGCAGCGTGCTGGCAAATTTGCGGTTTTCGGACTGCCTCTTGCGCGTTGGCTTAACACATTGAACATTCTCAATCGCCGCGGGGGCGTATTCCGCTGACGCCGTTACCAACGCGTTAGGGAAGCTTTTTCCAGAGCAAGTACACTGCCGCCATCCTGAAAAATAGTCACCTTGCCTGTTGATTGGCTGATGATGATTGCCATGGCTTTGGTGCGAGCGGTGATTGATGCAGCCGCCTGATGGCGAGCTCCCAAGCCTCCGGCAAGCTGGTCCGAGCTGGTTTCCGGAATTAAATATGTGCCGGCGCTCAGCATTGTGCCGTCGGCAGCAACAATGAACGCACCGTCCAGTGATGCATACTCCTTCACCGTTTCCGCAAGACCGGGGTCCAGGACGTTTCGAAGTCGGCGTGAGTAGCCATGAAACGGATTCAGCACAAGCTGCTGAATTCGTTTCGCGACCTGTCTGCTGTCACCAATGACAAACATTGTGCCGACAGGCTTACCTTCCCGGCCTTCTGCTGCCAGCTCAATTGCCAGCGATAGCACTCGAAGAACCACGGCTGGCGGAATTCGGGCTGTCCCACGTTCTACGTTGCCCTGAAAGATTGCATGGAACTTGTCGGCTGGTCGAATCACGGCGATGCAGTCGAGTCGTTGACCGGACGGCCCAGTCACACACACGACATCAGTGTCATCAGACAACAGGCCTGTTGACGCTGCTAACAACATTCCCAGATTCGCTCGATCAATTCTTGACAGTCCGGCATGAGGGACTTCGAACGCATGGAGGTTTGGGAAATCCGGCCGTGGACCGTCTGCCCCCTGAGTTGAAACCAGCAATAACTTGCCTTGCCATTCGGCTAAGATATCCCAGGGGACGCTTGAGGCCCGATCAACCGCCAAAAGGATTGCCTGAACCTGCAAAGCAATTGCCAATTGCACGGCCTGTTGAGTCAGCGTAATACTCAGCGGTGCGAGTTCTGTTTTGCCAGGCTTGGATTTTTGGCTGAGCCCAACTCGTTCCTGCAGGATTCGCAGAATTTTTGCCGGCCCGTTGGCTTCGATTAACGTCTTTCGAAATTCGGCGGCCATCAGAAGTTCGGCCAGTGTGGCCAGAACCTGCAGATGTCGGACAGCCTGGTTTTTTCCTGTTACCAGCAACACCACCAGTTTGACGACTCCGCCCGCGACACCGTATTGCACACCTTTGCGGCTGCGGCCAAGTATTACGCGGAAGTCGCCATCCCACGCGACGCTGGCGTGGGGTATTGCCAGATCCTGAGCAACAATCGTTTGCGCGGTTGCTTCTCGTTCTTCGATGGCTGCCAGCAATTGTTCCGGCGAAATCCCATAGTCTTTCCAACGGTGCGTATTGACGAGTTCCTGAATCGCCAAGTCACGAGTCACCGCTGTTAGTTCAATGACGTTGGTTGCTGCCACCAGCGTCTCTGGCGTAATTGGACTTTGCTTTTCCAAGCTGACACAGGCCTTTATACGGAGGAAGGTTCCAGACCAGACAGGTGCGATGCGTATGGTCTATCCGAAATGACCGAATGATCTCAAGTGATGCATTAAACTTTCGCTACGGGATTAGCCAGGGAAGCATTAACTGCGCCAAAGAAAGCACCAAAAAAAAACCGCACATATCGGTGAGCGTGGTCAGAATTGCCCCGGATGCAAGGGCTGGGTCCATTTTGAAACCCTTCAGAATCAGGGGAATCAAGGCGCCCAGACACACGGCAATCAGGGTGTTCGCTGCTAAAGCGCCGCCGACAACCAGCCCCAAAGCCGGAGTGCCTTTCCAAATGTAGGCCACGGCACCCAGCAATATTCCCAGGACAATTCCATTGATGAGTCCCAGCGTGAATTCTTTGCGAAACACGTAAAAAAAGTCGCTTGGCTTAATCACACCCAGCACCAGTTCACGGGTGCTGACGGCCACGGCCTGATTGCCACTGCAACCGCTCATGTCAGAAACGATTGGCAGAAACACAGCCAGCGCGATGACTGCAGCCAGCGTTTCTTCATAGAATGCAATCACACTTGCGGCGACGACGTTCAGCAGAATGTTCAGACTCAACCACGATAACCGCCGTGCACAGCGAGTTTTCAGCGGTAGGCTGCGAAGTTCTTCGCCGCCAAGAATACCGGCAAAACGCAGAAACGTGCGTCCGGCCTGCTGTTCGCTTGCTTTTTCGATGTCAGCCCGGCGAACCACGCCAACCAGTCGATTGTTCGGGTCGACAACAGGCAGCCCGAAGAACGGTCGACTGTCGAATAGCAGTTGAAGTTCCTGCAGGCTTGTGGAATCCGGCACGCGTGTCGGATTGTCGATCATGATTCTCGAAATAGTCCTCTTGGGTTTAGCAAGCAGCAGGTCTCGCAGACGCAAAACGCCGTGCAGCTGACGATTTTCGGTCAGAACATAAATATACTGGACGTTGTATTCGGCATACTTTTCGGCGTTCGTTCGCAGATCGGTGATGACATCATCGACTGTAAGGTTTTCGTCAAACGCCAGCAGTTCTGTGATCATCAGACCACCCGCGCAATCACTGTCGTATTTTGCAAGAAAGCGGACATTCTCCGCCTCCTCGGGTTTCATTTCTTCAAGAATTGCTTCCGACTGTCGATCGGAAAGCTGATCCAGCAGGTCCACCTGATCGCCGCTGTACATCTCGTCAAAGATGTGAGCCGCCTTTTCTGCTGGTAACATCGATAACAATTGAGCCGCCTGAATCTCGGGCAGCGAGCCGAGCAGTTCGGCGGCATCTTCATCTCGCAACAGTGTCAGCAGTTCGAGCTGTTCAGCCTGCGACAGCTGCGTGATGACTCGCGACGATTCGCCCGGCGGTAGTGTCTTAAGAAACTGCTGCGCTGCGCCAGCATCGCCGGCAGCGACAACAATTTCCAGTTGTTCCCAAGCGTCCTGCGTCTGAACCTGAACCGGCGACTCATGTATACCCGATTCGTTCACTCCGTTGACTTCAGGCATTTGATCTATTCTCTGCTATGAGCCTGGTCTGTATTCAATTCCGCTGCGGCAGGACTGCTGTTCAGAGTAACCCGGATGCGTTCCGCCCGAGCCCCCTTGACTTCCAGCACTTCCGCGATGGCTCCGTTCAGAATGATGCGGTCACCGGCTTCAAGAATTTCTCCGTGTCTCGACATCAGCAATCCCGAAAACGTGTCGACGTCATCGTCAGAATGATGGAGGTTCAACACTTTTTCGACGACTTCTACTGCGGTGCTGCCAAGTACAATGTACTGTCCAGGGCCGTCCGGCACGATTTCTGGTGTTTCCATGTCGAATTCGTCCTGGACCGTTCCAACAATCTGTTCCAGAACGTTTTCGAGGGTGACAATTCCAATCATGTTGCTGTATTCGTCGAGAACAAACGCCATGTGCTGTCGGGTTCCCTGAAAGTGCCGCAGCAGTTTGCTGATGGGCATGTTTTCGGGGACCGTTTTCGGAGGTCTGGCAATCGATTTAAGATTGAAGTTGCCATCGTCTTTTTGTCCGATCAGGCTTTTGATGTGCACAACGCCAACAACGTGGTCCAGCGAGCCATCGCAAAGTGGAAAACGAGTATGTCGCGATCGACTGGCCTGAGTTAGGCATTCGTTCAGCGTTTTGCCGATTGTGAAGTATTCGACGTCCGAACGCGGCACCATCACCCGACGGCAGATCATGTCATCGAATTCAAATACTGCGTCAATCAGGCGTTGTTCGCTGTGAGTTACGTCACCATGAATGCGTGCTTCTCGCAGTAGAGCTCGAATTTCGTCTTCAGTATGAGGTGTGTCGTGGCCAGTTGCGTGCACACCCAGTCGCTTCAGGATGAAGGACGTGGCAGCATTCAGACTGACCATCAACGGGTAAGACATCAGATAGAAAAATTTCATCGGGACCGCACACCACAGAATCATCTGTTCCGGTCGACGAATGGCGAAGATCTTCGGAGCCTGTTCCCCAATCACAAGGTGCAGCCCCGTGATGAATGTGAAGGAAATTGTGAATCCAATTGTCCGTACCACGGTTTCCGATTCGATGCCCGCTCCGTGCAACAACGGTTCAACCAGCCTGGAAAAGGCAGGTTCGCCAACCCAGCCCAGCGCCAGCGACGCCATCGTGATTCCTAGCTGACACGCCGAAAGCGAGTCTTCCAGACGTTGAGCCAGCCAGTGTGCAGCTCCGGAAAACGGCTTACCTTGCTTGACCAGTTCTTCAATCTGACTGCCACGAACCTTAACCAGTGCGAATTCGGCGGCCACAAAGAATCCGTTGAGAGCTACCAATCCAATGGCAATTCCAACATTGACAAGATCATAAACCCAGGGGGACATGCATGGCTTTCGAGGAGTATTTTTTTATCAAAGCACAGTTTGTTGACTGAGTCGATTGCACAGTCTACGCGGTCCGAAAAACGCAAGGTCTTGACGTTTCGCGTGTTGACACTGCGTCAGAAGGTTAACAAACCAAGGCAGTCTACGTGCATGTTTGTCCTTCAAAAAACACAATCTTTTTGTTGACGAGGGGAAACATTGGCTGTGATCCCGGCCATCTGAAAACAAATTGCGCCCCTAAATGTCTTCGTTGCTTCTTCCGGCAAAACCTGGTTGGCGTTGTCGAACGGCGGAACCAAGCCTCAACTCTGTGCCGCGGCACTGGTAAAAATCGGTGCATTTTTAGAATTCATAGACATCCGCTACTGGCGTCAGCTAAACTTTAAGTCAGCCGCAGCATCGGTTCCCCGCCTTTTTATCCTGCCATATTGCCTCACCATGCATTTCCCGGATTTTCAATCTGCCGTAACTTCGCGCCGCGCTTTGCTGACCGCTGGCTCCTTTGGTTTGCTGTCCGGACGCGCCGCAACGATGTTTGGCGGAAAGTCCGAGTTGCTGTCAAATTCGCAGCCAGGGTTCGGGAAAGCAAAACGCTGCATCCTGCTGTTTATGTGGGGCGGCCCAAGTCAATTGGATACCTTCGATTTGAAACCGGATGCTCCGGCAGAAATTCGAGGTGAGTTTAAGCCTGTTTCGACGGCTGTTCCTGGCCTGCAGATGTGTGAGCATTTTCAACGCATGGCCAGCCTTGCCGACCGTGTTTCGATTATTCGCAGCATGACTCACGATGACGTCGCACATCTTTCGAGCGCGCATACGACGTTGACCGGGCATCTACCCCCTGTTAATAAAAGCGATGCAGAACCGCCGAGTGATCGTGATACGCCTCATCTTGGCTGCACCTTGGCAAACTTCAGAAAGTCGGCTGACAACCTGCCGTCGTTTGTGACTCTACCATGGAAAACGCTGCATCCCGCAGCACCTGGCGGCGTGGCTCCTGGACAAACCGGGGGCTGGCTGGGGCATTCGGCGGATCCGTTTTTAATTACCGGCGACCCGTCGCAGCCCGGCTGGTCGGTACCCGCGCTAACTTTGCCCGATGGCATTGGTTCCGGTCGTCTGGCCCATCGTCGCAGTCTGTTGCAGTCCATCGACTCTCAGCAGCGACGATTGGAACTGGCAACGCATTCCATGGCCACTCATCAGAATAACGTATTCGATCTGTTGACATCGGCGTCTGTGAAGTCTGCCTTTGATCTGAGCTCAGAGTCCGCTGCTGACCGAGACCGCTATGGACGCAATATTCATGGTCAGTGTGTGCTGATGGGACGCCGACTGCTGGAACATGGCGTACCGATCGTGTCAGTCAACTGGCACAATGACGGTAAGAATTTCTGGGACACTCATGGTGACAATTTTAACCGTTTGAAAAACGACCTGATTCCGCCAGCGGACATGGCGCTGTCGGCACTGCTGACAGATCTTGAACAACGCGGTATGCTGGAAGATACGATTGTCGCATGGTTTGGCGAATTCGGTCGTCGTCCGTTTATTACGGGGGCGAACGCTGGACGCGAACATCATTCGCGATGCTATTCCGCGTTATTGGCGGGTGGCGGTATTCATGGCGGAGGTCTTTACGGCGTCAGCGATAGTCGAGCGGAATATCCCAGCCAGGACCCCGTGAGTCCTCAGGATCTTGTGGCAACTCTGCAGCACGCACTTGGCATTCCACCAACGGCGACTCTACCGGATGTTCAGGGACGTCCGCATCGTCTTTACGGTGGCGAACCCGTGCTGCCTTTGTTTTCCTAAAGACAGCGTTGTGACAAAGTGTAATCCGGCGAATCAGCAACGAGATGGCATCGAACAGAAAAAGAGTGTGATGGAAGCCCATCACACTCTTGAATTTAGCGTCATTACTTAAGCTGCTTTTGAACGAAGGCTGAAGCTCTGACACAAATTACGCGGCTTTGGCAACGTCGTCTGCGATTTCGATAGTTTCGTTTTTTGCGTGCGCACCAGCCATGGCCAGCACTTCTTTGCTGAGATCAGCATAGTCTTTCGCTCCTGGGCAGGTTGGAGCGTAGTCAAACACAGACTGTCCGAAACTTGGCGCTTCCGCCAGTTTGATGTTCCGACGGATGCGAGATCGAAAGATCTTTGCTTCGGCCCATGGTGTGTCGGCGTCACTTGATGCAAGAAAGTGTCGCAGATCTTCAATGACGTCGGCTGCAAGGCGAGTGCCGGATTCGTAAAGACACAATGCAACGCCGGTGACGCGAAGTTCACGGTTTAATCTTCGTGTTACCAGGGCGGTTGTTTCGAATAATTTTGATAAGCCCTGCAATGCAAAGAAGTGCGGCTGCAGCGGAATAAACACTTCGGTCACAGCACACAATGCGTTGATGGTCAGCACTCCCAGGGACGGCGGGCAGTCCATAACAACGTAGTCGAATCGATTTTGTTCTTTCCAGTGCTTCATTGCGTTCCGCAGAATGAATTCACGTCCTTTTGTGTTGGCCAGTTCCACTTCGACTGCGGCCAGGTCAATGTTGGATGGCACGATGGACAGGTTTTCGGCAACCAGTTGACGCACGTCATCTAACGTGGCCAACTGAGCGAAAACGTCGTACACGGATGGAGTGTCCACGCCACATTCCAGACCTAGATGCAGCGATGCGTGGCCCTGTGGGTCGATGTCAATAACACAGACTTTTGCTCCGGCCTTGGCCAGTGCTGCCGCCAGGTTTACGCTGGTCGTTGTCTTACCAACGCCGCCTTTTTGGTTCATTACTGCGATTGTTCGCATTTGTGTTCTCTTTCGTCGTCGCTGTGTTCACTGCCGTCAGACGGTTGAATCCGAGTGGACCGGAATGTACGAAATCGGTGACCGATCCGAGAAGATGAGTCCGCTCGACAAGCCGCATGAACTCACGGTATTCAGAATATGGATGCGGCGCACCAGTGCCGAATCGGTGCGTTGATACGAGACCGTAAATTGAGCGGCAGCTTTTGCCGCAGTATGCGTGGCGTGACCGGGTTTGAAAACATGAATGGCAATATCCTGTGGCAACCGGTTGGTCAGACTTTTTATAGCGGTTGCCAGCGGTCTGCCAGGCTGGCCAATGTCCGGGCTGGCCAATGTGTTGACCAATGTGTTGACCAAAGAAGATATGCTGGGCCGCTTCAGTTTTCTCGAAACCGGCGGCTATCAACTTCCAGAGCACCTCAGGCACAAACATTAGTCAGTAGAGTAAATGGGATGTGGCGACTCATTTGGTTCCTTCATGAAACAGTCCTGCATGTGCCGTGGATCCTCGAGCGAGTCAAAAAAAGGTGCGGTCACGCGGGTCGAAAGTTTTCGAGACTTTCGCTGCGTCATTTCGCAAAACGCTGTAATGAATCATGCGGGGCCACTGCTTCAGGCTGAACGTCGGGGCACGTTGGCACTACCGCGATTTGCGGGGCCTTGTGGTTGCAAACCAAGCGACTTCTATGAGTCGAAATTTCATGAGTCTAAATCCCTACGTGTGTGCAACTTGATCTACTTGGGTATTGGCTGTTCATTGTTCAGGTGAGACGTGTTGGTGGGACCTTCGATGCGAACCCGAATGAGTCTTCTTTCGTCAGCGTCAAGCACTGTAAGTTTTAGCTCTTTCCAGACATGCTCCTCACCGACAACTGGTATCCGACCAAAGCAGAAAAGTACAAATCCGCCGATGGTGTCGAACTCTTCATCTTCCGGTAGATCATAGCCGAACTCTTCGTTCAGATCGTCAAGGTGATACCGGGCATCCACTTCGGTTCGACCATTATTGTGTTGTTTCCACAAAGTCTCATCCTTGATGTCGTATTCGTCGGATATCTCGCCGACGATTTCCTCAAGGATGTCTTCCAGAGTGACAAGGCCTGATACGCCGCTATATTCGTCCACGACAATCGCCATGTGAACTTTCTTGATGCGCATGGATTCCAGCAGGTCGCCGATGCCCTGTGACTCAGGTGCATACAGCACATCACGAGCGATGTCTGCGGTCGTCTTTTTATCTGGAGTCCCATTCGCTTCAATTGCGTATGCCAATAAATCTCGGGCGTAAAGAATACCGACGATATCATCGATGCCGTCGCGAATCACGGGAACTCGCGAGAACCCGTTATCAACCATTTCCAGATAGGCTTCCTTGAGTGGAAGGTTGGCATCGATAGTGACCATGTCTGTTCTCGGCGTCATGATTGCGGCGACATCTTCCGTCTGCAGGTCAACGACGCGATGAATCATTGTGGATGCATTTGATTGAATCACTCCTTCGCGTCGGCTTTCGTCAACAACTGTTAACAGTTCTTCAGTCAGCAGGCTGGCTGCGGCATCAGAATCCGGTTCCGGCAGACCAAAAATACGGTGGACGATTCTGTCCAGCTGCAGTGCGGATTTCCAGACGGGAGACGCGACAGCGCAGTAAAAACGCAGCACGGGCCAGGTCCTGTATAGAAACACTTCACCGATTACTCGAGACAACGTCCATGGCAGTGCAACCAGCAGAAAACTGACTGTCACCAACACGGCGGCAACATAAACTGCCCAGCCGAAAACCTGTTGCCAGCCGACCTTTTCAGGAAACGACATGTCACCGAAGTAGGTACTCTTTGAAGAGGCCCATGCAGCTGCCAGCAATAGCAACAGCAGTACCAGTTCCGTCAGCAACAGCGACATTTCGTAACCGTGCAGGATCTCGCCGAAACGCCTAGGTTTGCCATTTTGTCGGCAGATTTCCTCCAATCGGCTCCGTGAGAAATCTCGCAGGCTGAAACACAATAACGTGAATACAAACAGTACGCCGCCAGTCGCGACAATCCAGACCAGTTCAAGAATGTCGCTCACTGATCATCCTCTTCTATTTCGGCCACTGAAGTGGAGTGGCAGTTTGTCGCTCCCGGTGGTTCGTTATCCTCTGGATAACTGTTGTCAGCGCTGTCGGCGGGGTATTGGGGACTAAGTCCCAGGCCTCGCAGAACAGCTCGTTCTCTGGCTCGCATAATGTCCTTTTCCACTGGCGTTAAATCGTCATAGCCGCAGATGTGAAGTAGTCCGTGAATTGCGTAAAGCGTCAATTCATCCTGAGTCGTCCAGCCCACGGACAGCGCTGTTTCAGCGGCGTACTCAGCGCTGACTATAATTTCACCCTCAATGCTGCATTTGGCTGATCTGCCAGTCGCAGATGATTCAGGCACTGGAGTATTCGACGTGCCGCTCGTCCAGTCGAGTTGAAAACTGATGACGTCAGTGGGGAAATCGTGGTTCAGGTGTTGTTTGTTGAGCACATGAATGGCCGCATTATCCACGATTGTGATGCTCAGAACTGCTGACCGGACCTGTTCTTCCCGCAGGCCATGTTCGATGGCTGCCTGAAGAAGTTTCAGGTTTACCTGTTGAGTTTTAGACTGGCAGGAGACGTCAATTTCAAACGACATCGGGGCGGAGAATTCCTCGCATCAAAGCATACGACGTGCGCGAAACGCGACGGACGTAAATGAGTTATTATAAAAAGGGTTGTTACGCGGTCTTCTGGTCTGGATATTTGATTCGCCCATGATGCACAGCAAACAGGGATTTCACAAGAGATGACTCCACGATCCGGATTTCACTCATGGTAAGTCCGCATTCATCAAACTGTCCGTCCAGAACCCGCTTCAATGCGATTTCGTGCACCAGCGACTGAATTCGTCTCGGTGTCGGTTCACTCAAGGTGCGGCTGGCACTTTCGACGGCGTCCGACAGCATCATGACGGCCGTTTCCTTGGTCTGCGGCTTTCGTCCCGGATAACGAAAGGTCGACTCATCCGCATCTGTTCGATGGTCTTCGTCTGCACGGTTGGCCGCTTCTCGGAAGAAGTATTCAACCAGCGTTGTGCCGTGATGCTGTTCAATAAAGTCGATCAGCTTGCGAGGCAAATTGTGTTGTTCAGCCATTTCCACGCCGTCCTTAACGTGGCCGATGATAATCAGGGCACTCATTGCCGGGGCCAGGTTATCGTGTGGATTGACCTGACCGGCGGCCATGTTCTCGATGAAGTATTCAGACTTCATGCCTTTGCCAATGTCATGAAAATATGCGCCGACTCGCAACAGCAAACCGTTGGCGCCGATGGCGTCGGCAGCCGCTTCTCCAATAGTTGCCACGCTGATGGAATGGTTATAAGTGCCCGGAGCACGCCGAGCCAGTTCCTGCAGCAGCGGATGAGAAACATCAGTCAGTTCCAGAAGGCTGATGTCAGTGACGATGCCGAACGCTGTTTCAATAAATGGCAGACTTCCCGCCACAAGGTAGCAGCACACCAAAGACCAGCCGGCAAACTTCAAAGCAGTCATTAGCATCACCGAGTTTTGCCAGCTGTCCGGAAAATCGTGTGTGCTGACCAGACCGATTCCCCATACGGTAATGAAGGTGACAACTGCTAAAAGAAAGCCCACCTTGATCAGCGTAGAACGAGATGATACCTGTCGAAGCGGAATGATGACTGTAATGCACGATACCATCAGAATGGCGAAATGGCCGATGTCTGCAACTGTCGACATCGAGATCAGCAGCGACAGACAAAACGCTGTCAGAATTGCCATCATCTGGTTATGAACAATGGCCACAATCATAGCGGCCGCCAGCACGGGTACGACCTCGGCGCGCCACGGATCGCGGCTCAACGAACAGCTTAAAAATACGGCTGTCGAGCAAATAAGTACAAATGCAAGCAACTGGCCAATGTCATCCAGTAGTTTCGGTTCATACCTCAGCAGGTAAAAGCCGAACAGAACAACCATCAGCGACAGCATCAATGTGGCACCGCCCATGCGAATTAATCGCTGGCTGAAGGAAACCGACATTTCGTGAGTTTCGTATTCGGCCGTTAGCACCTTGAGCTGCTCTTTGTCGATCATTGAACCCGCAGGAACCAGCACTCGGCCTGCGGTGAAACTGTCGAATTGAGTTTCGACTTTTTCCTTTGCCTCACGGCGTCGGTTTTCTGTTGCGGATGGATCATACTGCAGCAGTCCCGAGACGCGATTTACCAGCCAGGCTTCCACGGCCGGCCGAATCTGCTGCAGGTCCGGCAACGAAATCCAGGCTCCACCCAGACTGCCGGTTTCCAGCATTTGATCCTTGAGTATGAGGTCTACCAACCAGTTGTAACTGACTGGTTCTTCGCGTTTGTCCAGCACAACGATTGGACGTTGAGGTGTAAGTTCTTCTGTTGTTAGTCCGGATTTCTCCAGATCTGCTTCGCCCAAAAGTCCAATGGGTCTGGCGGCACCGAGCAGCTGAGAAAAATCCATTCCCATGCGATTGATACGGTCGCCGAGAGCCATGTCTGATTCGGCAAGAGCCAGCTTCACCTGAGCAAATCGGGTGGTCGGTGACGTGCCATTTTCGACATCACCGGGAATCTCGGTCGCCAGTGCGAAGGCATCGATGACGGCCGGATCCAGATTGCCCAGTCGCTCTGCATTCGCGACCAGTGTCAGGTCGCTTCTGAACGTGGCCTCAATTGTCGACCACATGTCGTTGTTCCGAATGAAGACCAGCCGTGTACTTTTTTCGGCCTCGGCAAGTGCCTGCAGCGTGGCCCCAACGTTTTCGATTCTGATGTCAACCCGAGCCTGAACGCCCGTTGAGACAACGTGACCTTCGCGGTACGGAAAACGACTTCGCCAGCTTTGCACGGCAATTGCCAAAGTCAGCACTGCAAACAGCGCAATCAAAAGCAGTGTCAGAACTCGATAGTCCTGCAGCGCCGTTGTTAGCTTTTCCCAGACAGAAGGTGTGGGGCGAAAAACTCTGGTTTGTCGAGCACGGCGAGCGCCGAAAAATGACATTTTAGTTTGGCCGAAGGAGTAGCGTCCTTCGCGCTAGTTGGCTGAGATCAGATCCGGTTAGCTGGCTTCATTGCCAACACCGTCCGCTTCGTACGCTGAAACGATCTCCCGCACCAACCGATGACGAACAATATCCTGTCCTGTTAGTTTCACAATGGCAACCCCTTCGATGCTGGAAAGCCTCCGAATTCCGTCCTCCAACCCACTTCGCACACCATTCGGCAGGTCATTTTGAGTTGCATCGCCTGTTACCACAATTCTGGAGTTAATCCCCATTCTGGTCAAAAACATCTTCATCTGCGTAATCGTCGTATTTTGACCTTCGTCCAGAATCATGTAAGTGTCGTTTAGCGTCCGACCACGCATGAAGGCCAACGGTGCAATCTCGATGACATCATTGGCGATGTAGCGTCGAACCTGATCGAAATCGAGCATGTCGTGCATCGCATCCAGTAATGGCCGCACGAAGGGATTTACCTTGGCAAACATATCGCCCGGCAGAAAACCAAGTTTCTCACCGGCTTCGACCGCTGGTCTAACCAGCACGATTTTTCGGACTTCCTCGTCGCGCAAGGCCTGCAGCGCCAAAGCCACCGCCAGATAAGTCTTACCGCATCCGGCCGGTCCGTCGCAGAAAACCAAAGGATGGTCGGTCATCGCCTGGATATAGACCTTCTGCCCTTCGGTTTTGGCTCGGACGGCAGACACTTTGTCTTTTCCCATACGTGCTGCCTGAATTTCACGGCTACGAGGCACAGTCGGGGCGGGCGAAATTAAAGTTGAGGATGCGTTGCCATTAAGCAGTTCAGTTTCCAATTCGTCTCCTTCAAGGTTTGAATCAAGACTGCTGGAAACGTCACTTTCCAGCAATTCGGATTTGGTACGCAGAATTTGCAACCACGTTCGCAGCAAGTGTTCACAGCGGTCGACGCCGTCTGGTTCTCCACTGAGTTCAATCAGGTTGCCTTGCAGGATGATTTTGGCCCCCGTCAACTTGCGAACGCGACGGAGGTACTCATCCTGTGGACCGAATAACGCCTGAGCTTCGCTTTGACCGTTAAGTTGAAGTGTAATTTCCGTTGTCGCCAAACTCATTTCCCCCGCTGTTATTGAACCTGCTCACATTGTAGACCGACCAATTTGTCGAGCAATCGATGTACCCATAAGAAGCATACTTCACCACGCCGTTGGTCGGGTTCTGCCCAGTCGCACAAAATGTGGATTTTGCTGACACAACGCTGGTGAAATCCGTCAGCAAGTCCGCTTTCGTGCATATTTGCCGAACTGAAAACACGGGACACGATTAATATCCACCCCGCTCTGAGGACGCGTAGAAAATGTCACCAATGTATTTATGATACTCGCTGCGGCTACAACACGCGTCGATTGGCCGTGTCAGTTCGATCAAGCTTAACATTCCAGGGCATCGACGATTCCGGCTTATTCCCCGAAGAAGACACACGTCTCCGATGGTTGTTCGCGGACAACTGCACGCTGAATGCTTGGAAACGTCAGTGGTCTAGTTGCAACGATCGTTAAATCCGGCAGTTGCAGCCAAATCGGGATTTTGCGGATTATCTGAAATCTCACAATCTTCCACCCCCCCACAATTACTCCAGCTTCCGGAATTCTGATTGGCGGTCGATTCTTCAAACGCGTGATGTAGACTTTTTACAACGTGCCGGACTGAGGCGTATGTTTCGCTTCAACTGTTGTACCGTTTTGGCTCATCGCGCCGATTTTTGGATTTGCGTCGTTTCAAATGCAGGCTACCCTGGAAAAATCTCCCAAGAATACCGAACCATCGTCACGGCCGCCGGCTGTGGCAGACGCTTCGGTGTTGGAAGATAAGACTCCGGAATGGTGCCGCATGTCGGCCCCCGCGACCGGGTTTCTTTTGGGGCTGGGTGTCATTCTTGTTGTGCTGTTCGCCAACCGGCCGCTGTGGCATTCAGATTTGTGGGACCATGTTAACTATGGTCAAAATATTCTAAATACAAAGTCGGTTCCGCTGACTGAACCATTGCTTCCCCTCGCAGAAGGCATGCCCATGGTGCCAACAGAATGGTTGTCTCAGGTTGTGATGGCTAAGGTCTTATCTGTTTCCAGACTCGGACTGCCTGCGCTGCAATTTGGACATGGTCTGCTGGCAATTATTGCTCTGGCAGCAACCGGAATTGTGATCGCTAAAAAAGGTCACTCCGTAGTGTTTGCTGTTGCGGGCTATCTGGTATTTCTGGCTGTTAACTGGCAGCAGTTTTTGATTATTCGTCCACAGTCTGTCGGCGTGGCGTTTTATTCAATCCTGCTGGCGGTTTTGTTCACCAATGCGATTCGTCGGACGGCAGTTTGGTTTTTGTTGCCAGCCATGTTTTTCGTCTGGGCGAACAGCCACGGTTCGTTTGTGATGGGGCTGGCGTTAATGGCCCTGATTGCAGCTGGTCGATTTTGGGAAGTGCTGTGGCGAACGCGGTCCCTGAAGCTTGCCGCCGCGAATTCGACAACGATTCGGGCCATGCTGTTACTGCAGCTGTGTGCCGTCGCTGCACTGTTGAATCCAGCGGGTTTGGAAATCTATGCGGAGGTTGTTCGAGTCAGCAATCACCCTAACATAACAACAATGTTTGAATGGGCTCCGCTGACACTGCGAATGAAGCAGGGACAGATAACCGCGGTTGCCTGCATTCTGCTGGTGCTGGTGCTGCAAATCAGTCCGCGACGATTGCGAATAGAGGAAATTCTGGTTTTGACCGTCACCGGAACGATGGCGTTGTGGTCGGCTCGGATGTTGAACTGGTTTGCACCAGTGGTCGCGATTTCCCTGGGAGTTCATGGTGCGGCCGCATGGCGTGCGTTCCGGCACACGAAGCTTCCACTGCAGACTCGCAAACGCAGCGGCTTATGGACGGTTGTTAGTCTGGGCCTGTGCTGGATTTTCTTTGGCTTTACTTCTTTCGGAACTCAGACCATTCATGGCAAGGCGCCGGAATTAAAGCGTCTGCTGTCACGCGCTACGCCGATCGAAACCGCTCGCTTCTTGTCTCAGATGCCGCAACTTCCGCCTGGAATCGCGTTTGTGCCGGCTGAGTGGGCTGGATATTTGATGAATGCCGGGCCGACGGGATTTGTGCCAATCGTCAATCTTCACGTCCATGTTATTTCGCCTGAAATCTGGTCGGACTATCTAAGGCTTTTAAACGGCACATCCGATTGGAATGGCCTGTTGGACCGCTATGGCGTCAACCTTGTGGTTGTCGACAGCAAGCGTCAGGCTGCGTTACTGCAGCAACTGCGTTCAAATAATGAATTCAGTCGACTGTATGAAGATGAACAGGCCGTTGTCTTTGAACGAAAAGAAACGGTGCGATAAATGTCGACAAGGTCTTCCCGTAGAATCTCGTTGAAGTCTGTGCTGGCCGTTCAGGGGTTTTGTGCTGCTGCGATTGCAATCGGCTGGCTGCTGCTGTCGACGAATGCTCAACAAAGAATAGTTGCCGACGTTCAGCACAAGCGACCGCTGGCGGACGTCGTGGTCGACAATCTGCAGCCTGCAGTAGTGAGTCCGCTGTACGATGATGCGAGCGTGATTTCTGATGCCGATCTTGCTTCCGTCATCACAAGAATTTTGCCTCGATTCAGTTCTCGAAAACTGCGTCCCAATTATGTCGAGCATGCTCTTCGAATCTGGCACGCGGAAATTGAGTTCTCTAATCCTGATCTAATGTCGGGGCCGCAGATGGTAGACTATCTTCTGGACTCTGCAGCGTACGTCGAATCCTGGGGCTCAGATGCTTCGCCGATTCTGGAACCGACAGACGAAGGAATACATATCCGCTGGGGCAAGGGTTCCGCGTCCTCTGTGCATCACGACCACATGCTGGCTTCTCTGGCCGAAGCTGGACTTTCTTTGGACCGATCTGTATTCACCGCAACACGTCGCAGCACTCTGCAGCAGATTTTTTCTGAAGCGCTGAGAGACTTTCGACTGGACGAACGTGAAACAGAATGGTCTGTGATGGCGTTTTCGCTGTACCTGTCGCCTCAGCAGACATCGTCATGGCATAATTCTCAGGGACGACTGATTACCTTCGATATGCTGGCGAACCGCCTGATGCGACAGCGGCGAAGTCAGGGCGTTTGCCTCGGGACTCACCGAGTCTATTCGTTGATGACCCTCTTGCGGCTGAACGATGATTTTGGTGGCGATTTGATTACTGATGATACGCAGTCTGCGATCACGGAATTTCTTATGCACACGCGAGATCTGCTGGTCGCGTCTCAGGATGAAGATGGTTCATGGCCCTCCAACTGGCATGACGGAGCGGAAGCAGCAGATCGGCGCGATCCTGACGAAAAGCTGTACCGCCGCGTGATCGCAACGGGCCATCATTTGGAATGGCTGGCCATTGCTCCGCGAGAACTGCATCCGCCACATGGTCAGATTGTTAAGGCTGCCAAGTGGGCAGTCAGAAACAGTCTTAGCACCTCGCAGGACGTTATTGATGCAAATTTTACGTATTATTCGCATGTTGCGAACGCATTGGCGTTGTGGCGACGCACCACTGTTCCTGATTTTTGGGAGAAATGGAGAGACAAATTGCCCTTAGCAGAATCTCAATTTCCGGATATCACTGGAAACGACAACGACAATCCCTAACAATCATCGTTCACTTGTTTTGCACGGATGCGATTCGGCACTCAACCGCCGCCTCAAAGACTGAGGTAACAGCATTATGGTCATCGAAACTCCTCAAATATTTCAATTATTGATCGCCGACGACAGTCGTGGATTTCGGGAAACTCTGCGTGAGCTTCTGGAACCGCGTCTGTTGATCTGCGTCCACGAAGTGGAATCTGGCGAGAAGGCTGTGGAGTATTCAAAAGAATTCCACATCGACATCGTACTTCTTGACATGCATATGCACGTCATGACCGGTCTTGAAGCTTTGAAGCTGCTGAAAGACCTTAATGCAAATCGCCCCTGCATTCTGATCACGTCGGATGCAAATGATGCACTCCGCCGCGACGCAGAAAAAGCAGATGCATACTCTGTGCTCAGTAAGCCTGTGCAACGTCAGGAACTGTGCGTCACAGTGTCGAACGCGCTGGAGCAGGCTTATAACGATCCCGGACTCGGCGTTTCAGCCTGACCGTTCAATAGCTCTCAAGGTTTTTGCCGACAAGTCCAATCGGCATTTAAATTGCTCTAGAGCCAGACAGCCGGGAAGACCAATCCACGACTGCTAAAAAAATCATTAGACATCTGCGTTGCTTTATCGGATCACAGGCTTTCAACAATCAGCACCGAAGTGTCATCGTGTCGGCCTGCTCCTTCGGTGAAGTTGAAGGATTCCGTGAACAGCATTTCCAGGCACTCGGCTACTGGTTTATTGCGAGCCGCCCGCATCGTGTTGATCAATCCCTTCATCCCAAATTCCACGTGTTGGTCACGACCGCCGCCGGGAAATGCTTCGATCAATCCGTCTGTGTACAGCAGCAGTCGTGAGTTCGGTGGAATGACCGAACGGTTTGTTGTGTATTCACCTTCCTCGAAGATGCCGATCGGCAAGCCGGACGAGCCTTCGGGGTCAGCGATTTCGTAGATTTCATCAGTTTCCAGATTGTGCAAAACAGGCATTTGATGACCTGCTGACGCCCAACTGAATTCACGCGTCTTCGGATCGAACACACCGTAAAGCAGCGTGATGAAACCTCCTTCTCCGCTAACGACACTTTGTTTGCATAACTGCTGATTGATGTGCGTTACCAGTTTTGCAGCGTCCATAAACTGGTCGAAGCGGATCATGCGAATCAGTGTATGCATCGTGAATATCGACATGCACGCTTTCATGCCGTGACCGGATGCGTCGCCAACCAAAACAACGATACGATCATCGGGCAGTGTGAATGCTTCGTAATAGTCTCCGCCAGCCATGGTGACGGGCTGACTGCCAATCACGCGAATTTGCGATGATTCGTATCGAGCAACAATGTTGAAGCCGTCCGGCGTATCGATATTCTGCGGTATGATAGATTCCTGAAGTTGCCGAACAGATTCGACTTCCTTTCGAAGTTGAGCCGACACCAATCGTTCTCGTTCTGTTGATGCCTGCAGAACTGCGGCATCAACGATTGCCTTCGCCAGAAACATGAAGTCTCCGTTAGTGTCGCGAATTATATAGCTTCGCAGTCCAGCAGTTAAAAAACCGGCAACTCGGTAAACGTCTTTTTGCGGAGTGGCGCCGACGATAGGACATTCCGGTCGAGTCTTGATCGCATGCTTGAACAGCTCAAATGCTGATTCGAAGTCCGGGTGCGAAATGGCAAACAGAATCACGTCAAATGTTTCGCTGGAATTCACATGCGCTGTGAACTCATCCACGCTGGTGGTAGAAACGACATCGCCGTCAACTCCCAGATACATCTCCATAAGATCCAACTCGGATTCGTTATCCCAACCTAGCAAAATTCGCATACTGGTACCTTTTCATTATCGCCTGATCAGAAATGGTCGGCCCGCGAACGCTCACAGCAACCCGCCCAAACGGCCAACATAGCAATAGCCGTGTTTCAGTGCACCTGACGGAGTTTGTTTTTTGAATCCGCTCTGCAGGGAAATGTTGCAGCCGCCCTGGTGTTTACGTGCGGTTGAGGGACAGGCAATCGAACCTGCAGAAGCTTGATATTGGAGATTCTGACTGACTCGGAATCACGGTGACCGGCGTTGTTCGGCATGCTTCACGGACGGCCTGAATTCAATGCCGCCTGCAAAGCGCCGGCCGATCATCAGAAAGTGGGACGGTCTTCCGTGCCCGATCCAAAACGACAAACGCCGTGGCTTAGCCAGAAGTTGTGACGCGTTCAGGTTAAGACGTAGGTGCCGCGCCGAACAGCGAGTCTCTGCCAATGTCTTTCCACAATAATTCAACGCGTGCTCGAAACTGTTGCTTTTCCGCGGTTAGCTGTAAATGTCGCAGGGTAGCACTGAAATTTGTCTTTGCTTCGCCGTTGATGCCGGATTCGCGGCGAATCGCATTTGCAAGCCGGGTGCCGAAACGTGCAATCAAAGTGTCTTCCGCCGACACAAACATTTGCGCCGTCCCTGGATTTCCCTGTCTTCCACAGGGTTCGATCAACTGGCGGTCCATGCGACTGGACAACTGACACTCGGCGATAATCACGTGCAGCCCTCCCACTGCCAGTGCGCGTGCGGGCACTGAAATATCTGTTCCGCGTCCCGCAAGGTTGGTGGAAATTGTGATCGCGTAGCATTGCCCTGCTGCAGCCACAATCTTTGCTTCTTCGACGGTCTGCAATCCGTTGAGAATGTGATAGACAAGATTCAGTTTATCCAGATGCGCCGCGATGGTTTCGCTGTCAGAAATCGAGTGAGTGCCGACCAGTACGGGCTGCCCCAGGCCATAAACCCGAGAAACTTCATCGACGATGGCCGATTGCTGTACCTTGTAGAGTGGCGAAGAATCGCGTTGGCAGAACATTCCTTTGTGATGGAAGTCGCAGAGCGGTTTTGGCAACACTGCAGCGATACACGTGTTTAAATTCCGGTTCGCATCCGGCCGCCGTCCCTGTCATACCGCAGAGATTTTGATATCGGCGAAAGAATTGCTGTCGACTGATTTGAGCCAGAGACTCTTTTTCCGGCCTAACGGTTAGTCTTTACTCGTGCTTCGATGGCCTGATGCAGCCCATCCTGCCACCCCGGTCTTCGAAAATGCGTCCTGTTGTCTCATCAACAATGCGGATTTCATCTTCAACCACAACGTAGTGTACATCGCGCCGAAACTCGTGCTTCTCTCGTAGAGCCTGCTTAACATAGAGGCCGTCCATGGACGCAGCAGAACGGACGTCGGAATGGCGATGTTGTCGTCGTGGCATCGGTTCAGTCGGGCATTTGTTAAGGTCAGCATGCCGGTCGATTTGTCATATGTAAAGTGCGTGTCTTCGATCATCGCGTTAGATACGTGCATTGCCGCAAGGTGCACGTCCGGATCCGGAGTAGCGCCGTGTGCGGACATGCTCGGCACCAGCGGAGATCCCGCGTCGTCAATTATCACACTGTCTGCTGCGTCGACGACCGCATGAATCAGGCCACGTTGCATTGTCGAACGCTGTCCGGGACCGAAAGTAAACAATCGCTGAAGTGGTGAATGTGTGATTGGTCTGGCGAGGATTTGGGGGATTCGTTACTCAGCGCGTGATGAGTTCTCTGTTTGTTTCCTCAGATGCGGTTGTTGATCAGCTTCAGTGGCTG
>Ga0209390_10001315_pt1 | contig 48785 bp, 37 predicted proteins | sample BON01_FD_187212 | JGI IMG/M metagenome (GOLD analysis project Ga0209390, IMG submission 187212) | Freshwater microbial communities from Lake Bonney liftoff mats and glacier meltwater in Antarctica - BON-01 (SPAdes) (version 2) | ecosystem: Environmental > Aquatic > Freshwater > Ice > Glacier...
GATCAATCTCGGTCACAATCACGCGAGCGCCCAGACCGTCCAAGGCGTCAGCACAGCCCTTGCCCACGTCCCCGTAACCGCAGATTACGGCAACCTTGCCAGCAACCATCACGTCGGTGGCTCGCTTGATGCCGTCTGCCAGAGATTCGCGGCAACCGTACAGGTTGTCGAACTTGCTCTTGGTGACGGAGTCATTCACGTTGATCGCTGGAATAGCCAGCTTGCCAGCGGCCAGCATCTGATGGAGACGGTGAACTCCGGTTGTTGTTTCTTCTGAAAGGCCCTTGATACCCTTCAGCAGTTCCGGGTACTTCTCGTGAACCATCGTGGTGAGGTCACCACCGTCGTCGAGAATCATGTTCAGAGGCTGACCGTCCGGGAAGAACAGAGTCTGCTCGATGCACCAGTCGAATTCTTCATTGGTCATGCCCTTCCAGGCGTAAACCGGAAATCCGGCGGCTGCAATGGCGGCAGCGGCGTGATCCTGAGTCGAGAAGATGTTGCAGCTGGACCACTGAACTTCAGCACCCAGAGCCTTAAGAGTCTCTATCAGAACAGCTGTCTGAATCGTCATGTGCAGGCAACCGGCAATTCGAGCGCCCTTCAGCGGTTGCGATTCTGCATGCTTTTCTCGCAGAGCCATCAGGCCTGGCATTTCAATTTCCGCGATCTCAATTTCCTTACGGCCGAGATCGGCAAGTTCAATATTGGCCACCTTGTAAGGAAGGGCGGACACGGTGCTCATGAATTCAATCCCACTCTGAAATTGTTGCGGTACACAAAACGTCGGAAAATGCAAAACCGTTGAATTCCGCGGAGCTTAACACTCAATTCTTTCTGCCGTCAGCCTAAACAGACGACGTTGCAGTCGACTGCTGCTGACGAAATCAGCAAAAGCATTTCCGTTCGAGGATGGCGGCAGTTTCTGGTTCCGTAGAATTCTCGGTGAGAGAACGATAGAAAAACCAGGCCCCCAAAAGCAATACGATAGCTGGCGTACATGGCATTTTCGCAGGCTTAATCGAATCTAAACACTTTGCGATGCCGCGCGTTTTTGGCGATAATCTCAGGGAAAATGCGAAAAGTTTCCCGACGAATCGCTTCAGGCTTGTCTCTGACGTCGGATTGAGCGGAAACCAGCGGTCATCCGGCTATTCTGCATTTGCGGTGGACACACTGTGCATGGTCAACCGTTCCTGGGGATTCAGGGCGTTTGGGAATGCCGGCCAGGGGACGGAGCCTTGCTGCGGAATGTCACTGATCTGTCGATCGGATTCCGCGATGTGCGAGGCACTTTCCGGGTTCTCGAATTTGCTTCGACGGCCCCAGAGCTGAGCCAGTGAATCCTGATACAAAAGGAGCCATTGATCCGCGTGCTGTTCCATGACCCGCGCCGAAGGACGCTGTTCACGGCACAAAAGCACCAAATCGGGTTGCTCCAGTTCCAGAGCTTTCGCGGGATCGAATGGCGGAGCATTCGGGCTTCGATATCGGTGCGACGGATCTGCAGTGCCAAGCCAGAAATCAAAACAGATGTCCGTAATGACTCGTGGATAACAGGTTTCAAATCGCCCATCCACGGCGACTCGCGAATGTCGCAGCGGGCCTGTACTGTCGGCGAAACATCCGATGGCATATTGAGCCCAGTTGAATGTCGCCAGAATTTTTCCATTGAGCTTTCGGTCCGACATATATTGCATGGCGCTGACAGGGTACTCGCTCCGCTCCACAGGAATTCCATTCATCAACGGCGCAAGTCTGACAACGCTGGCGATTAACAGCAGGCCCGCGAGCAGACTGCCAGCAGTCCCCTGGCCCTCAGACCGGCGGTCAGGCTGAAGCCGCTCAAGAGTCTCGCAGCCGGATGATACAAGTCGCTCAAGATGACGCGGAATCCAGAAGCCGCATGTGATTGCGAAGATCGACAGGTGACGACAATGGCTGATCCCCTGCCATAGTAAAAGAGCCAGCACGATCAGTTGCGGAACATCGCGACGCTGACAACCTCGCGCGAGACTTATGCCGGCGACTGCAATCAGGCACCAGACTCGGACCGAGTCGCTGCTGAAGAATTCCAGAGAGCCCCAGTCGGAGATTTCCGGTCGCGGCAGTTTGAGTGCTGCCAGCAAGAATTCCCAGAGCCCAAACCCGTACGGATTGATCAGCGTCGCGGCGACGGTGACAAGGGTGATGATGGAAAGCGACAGCAGAAATCGGCAATGTCGAAAGCCGGTTGACCGAACAACATTCAGACACAGCAAGCCGTGATACGCCGCCATAATCGCCACGCCCGCGGCAAAGCCTCCGTGGGAGTTCGCCCAGAAACACATCAGTGGTGGAAGTAGCCACAGCGTTTTCAGCCTGGACTGAGTCCCTTCCAGGGATGTGTACTCGGTCGCATCAAATTCTCGAAACACGTGCTGCCAGAGTGCCAGCATGGCTGACAGGCTGAGGTAGGTCAGAATTTGAGGCCGAAAGTGCCAGTGAAACTGAACGCACGAGCCCATAAGTGCTACCAGAATTCCCGTCGATAACCAGCTGGCTCCTGATTTTCGAGCCGCAGTGATCATCATGGTCACCAGAAGGCTGGCGATCACCAATTTCATCCACGGCAGCGCGTTGGCACCCAACGTGTCGACTGTCCATGCCAGCAGAAGTTCGGCAATATTCTCGTGGTTCACCCACGGAGCACCTTCGGCCGCGTACGTCCATGTTGCGGTTCGCGGAAGAACACCATCCTGCAGAATTTCGCGCCCATACTGGACATGGCCCCACAGATCCGGGTCGGCACACTGCGTCGTCATGACGGCCAGGCCCGTTGCCAGAATTGCGAAGAAAATCAGGATCGTGCGCAGGCACAAACGGCGATCAGTGGCGGGTGCCCTCGCAAGCATGTTCATCGTCACGGCCTGTTTCCGGATGCAAATCACGTTCTGAAGGTCTCGGGTCTGCAAACCTAGGTCGTCTGTGCGATCAGGTTGCGAAAAAGCCCCGTGTCATGACGATCGAACCCACCGCGTGGCCTCATGAGGCCGCATGATCCGTTTGCAACGGTTGCACGGACGCTGGAAGAAAACCTGGTGCAAAGGCGATATGAACCCACGAGATGAACTCGGGGGCGTCCGGCCCAAAGGCACTCGCTTTGTGATTAAAAGTAGCCGTCACTCTCTGAGTGACGAATGCCAGGGGCCGCGTTGTGCGGCCTGCCTCACTCGGAGAGTGAGGTCTACTTTGCTAAATCGACTACGAGATGGCGTCCGGGCGTCGCGGGGCGGTCAGGCGCGAGCAAATTGGAACTGAATGACACGCCGTCCACGATGCAATGCATTGGACGATCTGTATACTGCTGGCTCGAAACTCCAGTAAACCGAAACGAAACGATCTTCGCACAGTGCGGAGTTTCCAGCGTTTCTTTGATCCTGACTTACAGCTTGTCGCTGCAGGTTCTGCAGAATTCCGGACACCCAAACCATGACGGCCATGACGATCGTCTGTTGTCTGACCGCCTTTGTGGTGGGCGGCATTCCCTTTGGCTACCTTGTGGGGCGGCTCGTTCTGAAAGACGATATTCGTCGCCATGGCAGCGGGAACATCGGAGCCACCAATGTGGCTCGCGTCATCGGCTGGAAATGGGGCAGCGTCGTGCTGATTCTCGATGCCATCAAGGGCCTTGTTTCGACTCTGGGAACAAAGCTCCTGCTGCAGTCATGGGCTGATGCGGACTCCGATGCAGTGCTGTCGGCTACCATTGCAGCGGGCGTGTGTGCCATCGTCGGTCACATGTATCCCGTCTGGTTGAAACTGCGAGGCGGCAAGGGAGTCGCAACAGCCCTGGGCGTGGTTCTTGTCCTGTCTCCGATGGCATCTGCCGTGGCGCTCGGACTTTTTCTCGCTGTGGTCGCAGCCACCAGAATTGTGGCCATCGCTTCCATCGTCGCTGCTCTTGGTTTCGCAGTGACTCAATTGACCATGCTGGGCTCCGACGCCTTCAATCTCCACAAGCTTCCGCTGACACTGTTTTCGATTGTGGTTCCAGGGTTGATTGTCTGGCGACATCGATCCAACATTGTGCGGATGTGGCGCGGTGAAGAGAACCGGCTTGCGAAGAATGCAGGCTCGAACACGGCGGCTGATTCCGGGCAGCAGTAAGTGAGTGGTGAGTGGGCTGTGATTCTTTTCAACCGGTCATTTTCTAAGGGAGATGAACATGAACAGTGTGCATGATTCTGAAAACAATCGACAGTTACGGTATAGGCTCGATCGTCGGCAGCTTCTGGCGTACGCGGTCTTCGGAGCGACTGTCCTCACTGGGGCAACGGCATCAGCATCAGCCATGCCTGCTAACGACATCATCGCAGCCTCCGGACGCTACAACATGAAGAACTCGATCAACCTGGGGGCGTTTCCTTATCCGGGTAAAATGACGTTGGGCCAATGTCTTCCACTGGCGAAGGATACTGGCTTCGACGTTATGCTGGCTATCTGACGTTCGAGTACTTTCACCCGTATCTGCATCATCCGGAAGCACCGATTTACCAGACAGCCGATTCACACGATCGACTGCTGGGGATAGAATCATGATTCTGTAAACCGGCTTGGGCGTACCTGTCGCCGCTGTTTCTGACGCCCCGTAAAGAACCAATCCCATGACGACTCGACGAACTCTGCTCAAATCAGCCATCGGAACCGCGGCTGTCTCAGCGCTGCTGCAAAAAGATGGTCTTGCGGCGACCGGGCTGACTCATTTTGCACCACGAGCAAAACGCGTGGTGTACCTTTTCCAGTCGGGCGGCCCGTCGCATCTGGAACTGCTGGATGAGAAGCCTGAGCTGAAGCGGCTGCATGGGACCGAGCTGCCGGATTCCATTCGCCAGGGCCAACGGCTCACCGGCATGACTTCGGGCCAGGCCAGCTTTCCGGTCGTGGCCTCCAAATTTGGTTTTCGTTCCTGCGGCCAGTCGGGGACTCGGCTCAGTGAACTATTGCCGTATACAGGAAAGGTGGTCGACGATATCTGCGTGGTTCGTTCGATGCACACCGAAGCGATTAATCACGATCCGGCCATCACCTTCATTCAAACTGGTTCGCAGCAGCCCGGACGTCCTTCGCTGGGCGCCTGGGCCAGTTACGGACTGGGAAGCGAGGCGGAGGATCTTCCCGCGTTTCTCGTCCTGATTTCGCACGGCAGCGGAGCGGATGCCAATCAGGGCCTGCTGGAACGTCTGTGGGGCAGCGGTTTTTTGCCCTCAAGTCATCAGGGTGTAAAGCTCCGCGGTTCAGGCGATCCTGTGCTTTATCTTTCAGACCCAAAGGGCGTGAATCGCGTGCTGCGTCGCAAGATGCTTGACGGGATCGCCGCCCTGAATGAAAAACATCTGCAGAGTTCCGGTGATCCGGAGATTGCCACACGGATTGCTCAGTACGAAATGGCGTTTCGGATGCAGACATCCGTGCCCGATCTGATTGATACGTCAAAGGAAACGGAAGCGACGTTCCAGCTGTACGGTGAAGAGGCCAGGAAGCCGGGCACGTTTGCCGCCAACTGCCTGCTGACGCGACGGCTGTTTGAAAAGGGTGTTCGCTTCGTACAGTTGTACCATCGTGGCTGGGATCAGCATGGCGGGCTGCCTGCCAATATGCCAAAGCAGTGTCACGACATTGACCAGCCGCAGGCAGCCCTGATTGCGGATCTGAAGCAGCGTGGCATGCTTGAAGATACGCTGATCATCTGGGGTGGGGAATTCGGCCGAACCGTTTATGGTCAGGGCGGAGTGCAGGATAATTACGGTCGCGATCACCACGGTCGATGCTTCTCCATGTGGCTGGCCGGCGGAGGAATCAAGCCGGGTATTTCCTTCGGGCAGACGGATGACTATGGATACAATATCGTGCGCGATCCTGTCCACGTTCATGATCTGAACGCCACCATTCTGCAATGTCTTGGCTTCGATCACGAACGGCTGACTTATCGCTATCAGGGACGTGATTTTCGACTGACGGATATTCACGGAAAAGTTGTTGAACCGATTCTGGCATGAAGAAAAAATAGGTCGGATGACGACGACAGTGTTCCGAGCGGCTTCCGAAGGAGAGTGATCTTCATGTGCGGTCGATTCACAATTCGCACCCCGGCGGCTCGTGTTGCAGAATTGTTTTCGGTGCTCATCAGCGAACCGTGGCAGCCGCGTTTTAATATCGCGCCGACGCAATGGATCCCCGCCGTACGCTGCATGGGCACCGGTCGCCAGATCTGCAGTTTGCAATGGGGACTGATTCCGAGCTGGGCTGCAGAACGCCGCACGGCCGCCAGCATGATCAACGCTCGTGCAGAAACGGTGGCGGACAAGCCAGCGTTTCGCAGTGCCTTTCGGCGCAGGAGATGTCTGATTCCGGCGGACGGGTTTTACGAATGGAAACGCATCGACGCAAAGACGAAGGTTCCCCACCTGTTTCAGCTCAGTGATGAATCGCCGTTTGGATTTGCCGGATTGTGGGAGAAATGGACGGCTCCGGATGGCGAAGTGATTGAGTCCTGCTCCATCATCACGACGGCAGCAAATTCACTTGTCGAATCCGTGCACGACAGAATGCCGGTGATCCTGGCCCCGCAGTTTTTTGAGGAATGGCTGGATCCCGAGTTCTCTGACGTCGATCGCCTGATGCCGATGCTGGCTCCGTTCGCAGCTTCACAAATGAAAGTCATGCAGGTTTCGAATATCGTTAATAACGCAAGAAACGAAATTGACCCGCGCCTTACCGGACCCGACGTATAGATCCATTCTCGCTGTTTACTTCACCAGCAGAATCGGACAGCGGCAGACCACCGACGCCTTGTAGCGGAGCGTCGCTCAGGTCTCGGCCAGATGTTGGACGTCGACGGGGTGTGAGGTCCTATTTCACCAATCCCCTCGACATAAATCACAATGGCGCAAGCCAATGGACGTCATACAACGTCAGGCGATCAACGGACGCTGCTCAGTTTGCCGCGGGTAATCGTTGCAGGTGATACAGTTGGAAAAATCGGTTTCTGCGACGCTGGACGCAACACGGGTGGGAAAGATCCCATTATTTGTGTTTCTTTCAATAAACATCTGTCCTCGACCTCACGTGCGCAGCAGACTCGCCCCACGTAAACGCTTTGCAAAACCACCGCGGGAGTTTTTAGATGCCAAATGCCTGTTATGTGCTTTTTGACTGTTATTCAGAAGGCGTACTGATGTTCCGTTCATACGCAAAGCTTGCAGGTGATGTCACTCCTGTTCCGCTCAGCGATGCACAGTTCCAACGGTGCCAGAGCATCGCCATTAAGCAGCGGAAAAAGCTTTCTTACGAATTCATCTCAGGTCGCCTGACCAAAGCAGCGGCCATCGACGATCTCAAGCGACGGAATGGTGCGGAATCGGAAAGTGGATCATTGTCGTGGCTTCCGGGCTCGGGCAGACGACTTTCTGCAGGCTCCCTCCATCGCGTGCATTGATTGCTCGCGAAAAGTGGAGCGTCCTTTTTTAAGGATCGCTCGATCAATAAGTGTCTGATTGTTGCCTTTCGCTCCGCGAAAGAACGCTACTTTCGCGGAGCGAAAGGCGACAATAACTGATCGAACGAGACTAAATCCAGTTCTCGGGATACCACGCACAACCGCCGAACATCGTTACCCAACGGCCCTGATTTCAGCCAGTGCCGCAGATGTCCCTGAAGCGTCCCGAGTCATCAGACCGCGTTCTTTTTTTTCGAACCTCCATGCCTCTCGCGCATTCCACGACAACGGTCGTTCTTTTGAACGCGGCCCACGGGCCAGTTGGCCCGCCAGATGCGGGCCAACCGGTCATAGGTCACACCTTATCTGCCAGCGGACAGACGTAAGGTTCGCGGTATTCGCGAGTCAGCAAAGCGTTGGCGGCGTCGTTGTTGGTGAAGACTTCCTTCTCCGGATCGAATTGCAACAACGCTCCGAGCGACATTCTGTACTTGTCCAGTTCCACTCCGTTTTTCGTCAGGTGCTTCACGGTTCGCTGCAGAGTCGCTTCGTTGTCATCGAGACTCTTAATGTCTTTCAGACTGGCCGAGATGTCACTGACCGGCAGCCGGTTCTCTTCACCCATGTAGTAGGAAATGTTGCCGAGGTGGCTGATAGCGGCTGACAGATGCCCTTCCCGAACGTCGGCATTCAGATCTTCCACCTTGCGCGACTGACACACGGAGACGAAGTTTTTGAAGTGCTCCCCGCCGCCCTTGAACTCTTTTACAACCTTCATGTCCTTGTCAAAAACAAGGCAGCGTTCATACGACACCTGAACGACAATTCCTTCGGTGCCGTAAAAGACGACGCCGACTTTGTTGCCGCTCTTGCTCTGAAATAGCGTGTTCAGCTCTTCGTCGTCGCCATCGTCGACAGACAATCCCCGCGTTTCAAACACGATGCACTTGTCGCCGTAGTCATACAGCGACACTTCCGTGTTGCCAGTATCGCCGGCGTCAACGTAGGCCGGATCCTTGCGTTCCGCCTGATAACCCAGACGACCGCCATAGGTCAAAATCGTTGACGGATGAGTATCAATGCCCAGACCCCAGCGAGCAACATCGGTCTGATGCGGCCCCTGATTTCCCAGATCACCGTTTCCGTAATGACGCTGCCAGTGCCAGTCATAATGAAACTTGCCGCGCGTGCATTTCGGTTCCGTAAATGTCGCCGGGCCACTCCACAGATCAAAATTCACGGTTGCCGGGATCGGATAATCTCCGCGAGCTCCAATGCTGGCCCGACGTTTGTAACACAGGCCGCGAGCGAACTTGACTTCACCGATTCCACCATTACGCATGAATGCGATTGCGTCAATGACGGCCTGGCTGGAACGACACTGAGTCCCCACCTGACACATCCGGCCATATTTTCGGGCGGCGGCGATCAAGGCGGTGCCCTCATAGACATTGTGACAGACCGGTTTTTCAACATAGGCATCTTTCCCTGCCTGCATGGCCCAGATACCAGTCAGAGCATGCCAGTGATTCGGCGTGGCGGTGCTGACCAGATCAATGCTGCTGTCATCGAAGGCTCGCCGCATGTCAGAAACAGGCTTTGGCCGAACACCCTGAGCTTTCTCGATATCGTCACAACGTCGATTGGCGACCGCCTCATCAACATCCACGATCACTCGAATTTCCGTGCGTTCATCTTTCAGAAATTCACTGATATGTTCTCCGCCACGTCCATTGACGCCCACAATGGCCACACCCAGCTTTTCGTTTGCGGAAAATCCCGCACGACCAATGGCTGGCGCCGCCATCACGGATGATACGGCGATAGCAGATGTTTTCAAAAAGCGGCGACGATTGAGTTGGCTCATAGGTTACCTTCGGGTGGGAAATGGAGAAATTTGGCGGATGGAGAGATTGACGGAGTAACGACTGAGTCTCTGCTGCGCATGGAAACGGATTTAGCAGGCAGTTGCAAGCGAACTGGCGGAATGCCAAAATTGAAGGGCGTGCATTGCAGTTGCATGCGGAAGACAGGTCGCCACGAAAACGTACTTGTCATTTGATTGACGCTGAGGTTTGGCCGATGTTCTGCAGAGGTTTTTGCTGTGCGAGCGGCAGCAGTGATTGCAAATGATGAGCGTGTTCATGCGCCTGAAATCCGGCTGCCGCATTTAACGCCGCGTGTTTTCATCAATAAAATCGTCTCCAGCAACCATTTCCAAATCGGTTTTTCAATAGTCCGCTGCCAAATTTTCGCTTCCCTCAGGATGCAGCAAAAAAAAGGACTACGATCTTTGATCTGGCGAACGGTTGTTTCCGTTTGACCGAACGAGTCACGTTTTGTGCAAAAATGATTAGCCGACAAACTGTCGAATGGCGGAAGCCTTCAACGGAGCATGCAAGATGGTGTCCAATTTTAATTTCTCAGACAATCGCCAGTCTCAGCGACTCGGCGGTTCGATGGTTGTCCTGGTGCTGACGGGTATCGTCGGCCTCAGTGCGATCTGGATGGTCTATACGAGTTTTCGAATCGACGTTGGCAGCGGTGAAATTGCTGTTCTGATTCGGAAGACCGGAAAAGACATTTCCAACAAGGATGAAATTGCTCCCTCGGAGGCTCACAAGGGAGTTCAGCGAACCGTTCTGGGAGAAGCCCGATACTTCTACAATCCCTATTCGTGGTCGTGGCAGGTGATCAAGCAGATCGAAATAGCCCCGGGCGATATGGGAATTAAAGTCAGCCTGACTGGCGACGATCTCGGCTATGGAGACTTCCTTGCGAAGGTCGATGCGAACGGAGAAGCCACAACCAAAGGCATCATGCCTGGAGTACTGAAGCCTGGTCGGTATCCGATCAATCCCTATCTGTACTCGGTGGAAATCGAAAAGCCGGTCACGATTCCAGCCGGTTTTAAAGGCGTCGTGACAAATCTGGCCGCGCCTTTGGCAGCCGACCCGAACAAGCTGCTTGTCCAACCTGGCGAACGCGGTGTGCAGGAGCTGGCTCTTGAGTCCGGCACGCATTATCTAAACCCGTATATTACGCGAGTCGACCTGGTCGATTGCCGCAGTCAGCGGTTCGATCTTGGCGAAGAAGGCGACATGGGCTTTCCATCCAAGGACGGATTCTGGCTGAGCCTCGACGGGGCGATTGAGTTCCGTGTTTCCCCTGATAAAGCCGCAGAAGTTTATGTACTGTTTAATCAGAGTGAGAACGGTCCGGAGATTGATAAAGAGGTCGTCGAAACGGTCATCATGCCGAACGCTCGCAGCTTCTGTCGCCTGCAGGGCTCAAACTCGTCTGGTCGCGACTTCATTCAGGGAGTGACTCGGACGGCTTTTCAGGAGGCTTTTGAAAAGTCGATGCGGGAAGCCTGTGAACCTGTGGGTATTGAAATTATTCAGGCTCTGATCACAAAGATTCGTCCGCCGGATCAGATCGCTGATCCGGTACGAAAACGTGAAATTGCCAAGCAACAGGAACTTCAATATCAGCAGCAGGCACTTCAGCAGGAATCGGAACAGAAACTTGCCGTTGAAAAAGCCCTGGTCCTGCAGAAACAGGCATTGGTGGAAGCGGAGCAGAAAATTGTCATCATCACGACGCAGGCCACCCAGGATCAGGAAGTCGCCATCACAAAGGCCGATGAGAACGCCGTGGTATCGCAGCTGAAACTGGATGCCTCTATCGACGAAGCCGCCGCCATCGAAGCCAAAGGCAAAGCCGTGGCCGATGTGGTTCGCTTCAACAACGAAGCAGAAGCCGCTGGATGGAAGAAAGCCGTGGAAGCATTCGACGGAGACGGGCAGACTTACGCTCAGTATGTGCTGTACCAGAAGCTGTCGGCTTCTTACCGAAAAATTATGGTGAATACAGCAGATAGCCCCATCATGAAAATCTTCGAATCGTTCGCGGAATCCGCTGCCGAAGCGAAGTCAAAATCGCCGGCCGCGACCACAACCTCGGCACCTGCAACAACACCAACAGCCAATTAAACCTGCTCCATTAGGCGACGAATCATGAATATAAGCTCTTTTGTGCGAATTATGAAATCCAGAGCCGGGATGGCAGTGCCGATGTTCCTGCTGCTGGTTCTGGGCTATGAAGCGTTTGAATGGACCTTCAACCGTGTGTATGTGCCGGAAGGCTATAGTCTGGTCATGCGTTATAAAGGTCCACCGCTGCCGTTTTTGCCTGGCAATTGTCCGGCAGCGGCGCCTGGACAGTTTGCAAAGGTTGATGACAACGGTCGCCCGCTGGAAGTTGGGATTCTCAAGGACATGCTTGGCCCGGGAAGACATTTTCGCTGGATTGGCTGGTGGGAAACACGGGTGGTGAAGGACACGACTGTACCTCCAGGTTCGGTAGCTGTTGTGTCCAGCAAGATGGGGAAGGACCTGACCGAAGGCGACTTCCTTGTTGATGGAGATCTCGACAGCACGGAGGAAAAGGGCATCCTGCGGCAGGTGTTTGCACCGGGGACGTATCGAATCAACGATTATGCCTACAACGTGGAAGTGATTCAGGAAAAAATCCTGCCCTCGGGCACTCAGAATAAACACGCCGGCTGGGTTTCAATTCCCACAGGCTATGTGGGCGTTGTGACAAACCTGACAGGCAACAAGCTGACAAAAGCGGTGGCCGGCATTCAGAACAAAGTGCTTCAGCCCGGGCTGTATCCGGTGAATCCCAATGAACAGCATGTGGACATCATCGGTGTTGGCTTCGCTGAAAAATCGATCAAGTCAAATCTGGTCAGCCAGAACGGCGTGCCGGTGCTGGATGAGAGTGGTGAACCTTCAGTGATGGATGACGAAAGCGGCATCGCGTTTCCTTCCAATGACGGGTTCAGAATCCACATGGACTTCACCGCCGTGTGGGGCATCATGCCTGAGCAGGCGGCGGATGTGATTCGAAAGTTTGGCAACCTCGCGGCCGTGGAAGCCAAAGTCGTCGTCCCGCAGATCGAAAGTATCTGCCGAAACAAGGGATCGTCACTAGGTGCCGTGGACCTTCTGGTAGGAAATACGCGGCAGGTCTTTCAGGAAGAAGTCTCCGATGCCTTCGAAAAAATTCTTGAAGATAAAGGCCTGACTCTTCTGCACGGTTTCGTTCGCAACATTCATATTCCGCTGGAAGTGCGAACGCCGATTCAGGAAAAATTCGTGGCCGATGAACTGAAGCTGACACGCGATCAGGAACTGCTGACGGCTCGCACCGAAGCCACTTTGCGGGAGGCCGAAAAGACGGTTGACCTGGAGAAAGAACGTGTCGGCGCTGAGACCACAAAGATGGTGGCTCAGGCCGTTGCTGAAGGCAATAAAAAAGCCGAAGAGACCAAAGCCGAAACAATCAAAAAGGTCGCAACGGTGGCTCGCAAGACGGCCGAACTGGATGCGGAAGCCAGTGTGACGTTGGGAAAAGCCGCGGCCTCAAGCAAAAAACTGGAAGCCGAAGCCAAGTCAGAACTCTTTAAGCTGGCCGTCGATTCGTTCGGCTCCGGAAGTGCCTACAATCAGTGGGTCTTCGCGACCGGTTTACCCGAAGATGTTGAGCTGAATCTGTTCTACGCGGGCGAAGGCACGCTGTGGACCGATCTGAAAGGTTTCACAGATGTCATGATCGGAAAAGAAGCGGCCAAACCGACTTCCCCGGTCAGACCGGGACAGTCGACCAAACCATCACAGCCCTGATGCAGACATGAGCCGCGCATCGACCGGAATTAATTAGGAGGAGACAGAGTTGACGGAGGCAAATCGGAACTGTTAAGAACCATGGCCGGTAAATTGTTCCTGCTGGGACTGCAGCCCAATCATCGGCTGGTGGTATTTGAACGCACGTTCAATCGGTGCCTCTGCCTGTGGGGTGACGGGCAGACGCTGTGGATGATGTCTCTGTATCAGCTTTGGCGATTTGAGAACGTTCTGCAGCCGGGACAAGTCGCGGCCGGACATGATCGGCTGTATGTTCCTCAACTGGGATACACCACAGGAGATCTCGATATTCACGACGTGGCGGTGGAGGCGAGTGGTCGCGTCGTCTTTGTGAACACGTTGTTCGGGTGCTTTGCCACAGTCAGTGAGACGCTCAGCTTTATACCGCTCTGGTAAACTGACAGGCCTTTGGCCCGGAATCGCCACAAATTGACTCGAAAAAAATGCTTCACAGCGTTGGCTCCCGCGGGGGAGAAGCACTTGTCGTGGCACTTTAAAGTCAATGATGGCTCAATCCACGGGCGCAATTCTTGAACGGCGGGCTACTCGGGGGTTGCCTTCAGGAACTGGTCCCAGGCGGCGGCGACGTTGGCCTTCTTTGCGTCGCCGTCATGGAAGTACATGGCATACCGGATGCGAAGCGTCTCACCCTTCTGCAGGTGATAAGGAGCTGCCTCACTGGTGCCGTTGGTATAAGATTTTTCGCCGAACGGGCTGATCGAAAACAAACCGTAGTCGCGCACGTGATAACGTGACGGGCGAAAATTCTTTGGATGATCCATAATGGCCACGCCGACGGTCTTGCCGTCCACGTCGCCATAATAGTCAATCCAGTTGTAGGCCTTTCCCCAGCATTCCTTTGTCGTCTGGGTGCCGTCGGAAGCCACAACGTGACCGCCGTTTTTTTCTTTCATTGAAGGAGCCACACGGAAGCCGAACAGGCCTTCTTTCGTGTCTTCAAATGTCACATCGACATTCGATGCCTTGAGGCGCATGTCGTACACCAGCAACCGATTCGGATGCACGGTGATGATCGCTGTTTCCGTCAGCTGCGGAACACCGGTTTCTGGATGACGCCATTCATTGACGGCTTCAAAAGCTGCGGTTGCTCCTTCCGCGATCAGGGTTTTGATGGCTACGTTTCGAATGACGCCTTTTTCAGCCCAGAACTTTACTTCGTTCACTTCATCAATGGCATTCCACATCCCTTTGTGATGCGGATGATCGGCGTCCGAGGCGTCATCAAGAGCCCGGTTGATCACGGTTCCGGAGGCCGTGCGGACGGGAAGCAAATAGGGCTTCGCCAGGTTTTCGCCAAAGTTGTAGGTCGCAAAAGGTTGACCGTCGATCGTCATCGACAGAGTGGTCGCATCCTGAGCAATGGCCACTTTGTCGGCAGCAGAAGCGGTGTTGAACGATGCGATCGTAACGACAAGCGTCATGATTCCAACAAGTGGCAGGAGACTTCGAGCCATGAATGAGTTTCCTTTGAGACAACTGTGCGGTTCAAATTGACTCGCGCATGCTACCGAGTTAACACGCATGATGCCACAAAGCGGGTCCAGAGGAACCGGGCGAAGTGATTGCAGATTTAGGGCAGCCACGAACACGCAGGTTGCGGCTGGGGTGCGCGACAAATTGCAGTTTTGCGGAAATCCGGATTTTTCTATGAGGTATTGTTTGTTCCAAAATTCGAAGACGGGCACCGCTCAAACTGACTTCCGCCCCTCGTCGGCTTGCCGGTTGTCGATTTAATTGTTTAACGGCAAGCCGCAGGCGTCGTCGCCCGATTTCGCCTGCGCCTCCGGCTTGCCGTTAAACGAAAAGGTCGTATTTGATCGTGCTAAACTTTCCGTTTCGGTTGGGCGAGCCAACCGGGGCAGCCTTCCGTTCGTTCACGGTGGCTAATTACAAATCTTGCGCTCCTGCAAGGCGAGCTGGCACGGGGCGAGATCAAATGTTGCCTATAACACTTTTCGACAGATTGCTATTTGTCGCGCACCTCAGTTCGCGGCTGACGGAACTGGGGTGATTCTGACGCCGAGCAAATTTTTATCGTGAAGCCGTGGTGGGGTTCAGGATCTGGTTGCCGAGGGATTCCAGCAGATCTTCATCAGCCGGAAGCAGTGAATCCTGATCATTCACGGCATGCATCTGGTCAAAGATCGCCTGAGCCTCGCGTTCCCGGTCCAGCTTCATGAGAGCAGTCGCGAGATACACCTGACCGGCAAGTGACAGTCTTTCGGACGGAATCGCTTTCAGGATCTGCAGCGCCTGCGCAGGCTCATTCTGTGACAACAGGACGCGCGCCTGCACTTCACGGAAGATGGTTTCTTTTGTCTCCGTTTTTACGGCAGTTGCTGCCAGCTGGACGGCGGTGCCAAGATCCTTCTCCTCCGCCGAACGCAGCCAGGCACGCAGAGCATTAATGCGTGCATCATGAGCCGCTGCGGTCTGCAGTGGCGCCAGTGTCTGCTCCGCATAATTGTAGTGCCGACCGTAAAGCATTATTTCCGCGTAATACAGTCGCAGTTCGACATTCTCCGGATGCCGACTAATCAGGGCGTACAGCGTGCGAGTGGATTCAGGAATGGCCGAAGCACGATCGGAAGAAGAACGAACGGCCTCAAGAATCGCGGCGGCTCGCAGTTCCGGACGCCCCTTTTGCGGCTCAGTGGAGAAAATCTGCATGGCTTCGGAAAAATGGCCAGCCCGCACGAGCGTGCGAATCAGTTCTCGTTCATGCACTGGATTTGTTTTGGCCAGCTGACGAGCATGCTCGACAGCCAGCTCTTCCAGTGAAGCGATAAACTGCTGACGATGGAACTGCCGTTCCAGACCAATCACGTGATTTAATGTTTGGATCACAAGCTGCAGATTAGGCTCGCGACTTCGTTCCGAGCCGGAGTCCTGCTGCTTGATCGTGTCAACAATTTCCACAGCCCGAGCTATGCCGCCTGACGACAAAGCGCACCGAATCTGCGCCGCATGAACTTCGGAATTGGTCGGATCTTCCTTGACCAGCTGTGTCAGCCGATCTTCAACGGCTGCCCCAAACTCGCTTTGGATCTGCTTCATGGCGGATGCCGCTTCCGGGCGATTCGGGTACAGAATTACGGCGTGCTCGAGCGTTCGTACGGCCGGCAAAATCTGTCCGACGGCGAACAGCCGATCGGCTCGCAGCAGTTGTCGCTGCAGCGGGTCCGGTATGATGGGATTTTCTTCGCGGATCAGCGAATCCACTTCGTCCCAGTTGCGAAGCGAGGCGGACTGCTGCAGATTTTTGCGGATCAGCAGATCGGCAAGACCCGCACTGACGCCAGGCACGTCCTGCAATTGTTTGTATTCGGCGATGGCAAAATCAAGCTGGCCGGACTGCACCCAGGCGGCAGCGATTCCCAGGCGAGCGGCGATGGAGTCCGGACTGGAGGAAACGGCCGATCGAAAGGCTTCCACGGCCGCATGAGATTCTCCGCTGCGACTACGACACACGGCAAAGCTCATCTGAGCCCGAGCAAACAGACTGGATTTTTTCTTCCCAAAAGCCAGCGTCTGTTCCAGTGATAACGCGGCTTGTTTCCACTGGCCTTCCGCCATCAGAATTCTGCCCAGACAGTAATGGTAAACATCTCGCGACAAACCACCGGCCGGAATGCTTTCCAGAATACGGCGCGCTTTGACAGCTTGATTTTCCACGACGAGATATTCGATCAACGCTTCATGCAATGCGAACGCTCGCGGCATCATCTGAATACCAGACTCCAAACCGGCGATGGCTCCTGCGCGTTCTTTGTTTTTCCAGCGGACATTGGCAAGATAGAGTCTAATCGCAGGATTTTGAGGCGCCGCAGTGATCCGCGATTCAAAGTGCACTAAGGCTCGCCGAACAGTTTCCGGGGCAATGACCGATGCGTCCAACGTCGCGGATGCGTCCGACTTCGCCGACGTCGCTGAATTTGTAAACTCCCCGGACTGCAGACAACGCACCAGTTTCGCGTTCAGCACCATATCGTCGGGCGTGGATTCCAGGGCCTTCCACAGGTCGTTAATCGCATCGGCAAAATGCTGGTGGCTCATCAGATAGTCGGCGCGAATATGCCAGGCTTTTGGTACAGGGCAATCGGTAATCATCCGAGCCATTAAAGCGTCAGGCTGGAATTCAGGCGGAGTTGAATCGTTCGCCACGCGGCTCAGGAACTCATAAGCCTCCGGGACCTTTGCGGGACAACGCAGCGATCGTTTCAAACGCTGCTCGACCTTCTGCGCATCACCACCTTCATTGGCGGTCACGGCACTCAGGTACCAGACTTCCGCATCATCTGGACGGGACGTCTGCAGGAATGTCAGATGGGCCTCGGCATCAGCGATGCGACCGAGCTGCACGGCGATTCTGGCATGTCGCAGTCTCAGATCATCGTTAGTTAAACCCTTGCGAAGCAAATCTTCATTGATTCGAAAGGCCTGATCGAGAGCCTGAGGTGTCTTAATCTTTTCGGTCAGAAGCCATGATAGTTTTTCGCGGGCCTCAAGGTCATTGTCCTTCAGTGCCAGATACTGACTGAACTGTAACTGGGCGCCACGATAATCTTCTGCGTCGACGGACTTGAAGGCCGTCTCCCGGAGAAACTGCAGAGTCCGCGCCATTTGCTGATCGTGAAGTTTTCGGCCACCAAAGACAGTGCCACCCACGATCACAGCCAATATCAGAGCCGCGCGCAGGTTAATCACTCGACGCCGCGGGCCGCTTTTCGATTTGAGAGTGCTCATGGGGAAAGTCTGTTACTGAAGTGGGCCAAACAAGTGATTTCAGAAATTCAGTTCTTGACAGCAGGATCAAATGCTGGGCCGGAAGTTGTCCCCGGCGGTGACTGGAGAATTCTGCGAAAAATCGGCAGAGCATCCTTCAGAAATGCCTCAGACTGAGCCAGATCGTCGGCGGTTTCGTAAGCACGATCGACGGTGTAAAGTTTGAACAGCACCGATCGGCCTCGATAGGAAACACGCGGGTTTCCCGGAGCGTCCCATTCCCCGTCCTCACTCCAGCCCCAGAAGACACGCACAACTTCTGCAGCCGCAATGTCGCGCAGGCGAAACGAAGCCTTGTTCAGACTGACTGTCGCGTTGGTTTCATCGGTGATACCAGTCACGGTCGGACCGGCCACCAAAGAGTACCCCACGCCTTCGAAGCAGGCTGTCGGCGGATGGACGCTCAACGGCCCCGAAGCACCGCACAGGATTGTGACGACAACAGCGCGGCCCGTTTCTGCATGGCGAAATTCGCGGCGAAAGTATCCAGCGATCTCGCCCAGTCGCAGCTCACGTTCATCAATGGAGCCGGGGGCTGAGGTCCACGCTCCAATGGTTGTCGGCAGAGCATTCAGCTTTGCCACGCCCGCAGCTACTTCTTCGGGATTGGACAGGCCCTGATTCAAAAGAAGGTCTGCGCCTGCCGTCGCGCCAAGGGTCGCAAAACCTGCGGCACAGAGAACGAAATCACGTCGGCTCAAATTTTGTGGGGCATTGCCCATTATCAGCTCCTCAGGATTTGTTAACCGTGATTCCGCCCGGCAGTCTGTGATAAGAAATTGCCGGATGAGCCTCCTGGACTTCCACAAACAACAGGTCGATAAGCTTCAGCTCAAGAAACAGCAGCAACATGGCGAAAGGCATCATGAGCCAACCACTGAGGTCGTGAAAAATCAGGTCTGCTGTTTCGCGGCTGGCATATTGATAAGCCAAGGCCGTTGCCACGATGCGAACAATGTTGCTGATCAGAGCAATAGGAATCGCGCTGAACAGGATCAGCACTTTCTCCCAGCGAGTTCGCTCGCTGATGATGACCGTCGCCGCCGAAATGGCGAAAAAGACAATCAGCATTCGGAGTCCGCTGCAGGCCTCGGCGACCCCAAGCCGCGTGTCACCCATCAGAATCGTGTTGCCCTGCGCGATTGCAGGAATGCCGAACGCCTGAATGAACCATGCGGACTCCGACGCGCCCAGAACCTGCAGAGGATCCGACAACATGCGTTCCAGCTGAAACGGAAGTGGCAGCATGAAACCCGTAAACAGAACCGCTGGCCAGACGCCGCGAAAAAGACGCTTGCCCCAGATCAGGAGTACCAGACCCGTCACCGAAAATAAAAATCCGGCAGCGTCCAGCGATTCCACATAAAAGTAGGTTGCGAGAAGGTGAAAGGCCATGCCAATCAGAAGCAACAGAAGTCCGCTGGTATGACTGCGAGCCTCACCGGCCAGAATTTTTTCTCGACGCATCCAGCCAAGGGCAACGGCCATGATCGGAATAATAAACCCGTGAGTGTACTGCGGCTCCGTTGACCAGCGGCTGACGCAGCTGATCAGCAGATCTCGAAAAACACAACCCATCACTGCCAGCAGCACCGCAGATGCCAGCGCACGCGCCGGCCAGTCACGGCACCGCCATTGGCTCATTGGAGGATGAGTGGACATGAAAGAATCCGGGCTGAAGAGATGGCAACAGACTGGCAACGGGAACGGGCATCATGCGCCGCTCGTCGGGTTTCAGAAAAGCTACAACAGGAAGCGACTGGCGCAGGTAATCCTTCTGGCAAACTTAGGCAGACCGACATCCTTGTGCAGAGTTTCGGTCGTTTGCCGAATATGCGGCCCAGGAACGGTGCCGCGAGGACCTTGTGAATCGTCGTAATCGTTAAGGATTACATTCAGACACGATCATGCTCCCGAAAACGTGGTGCGAGAGAGAACACCGACGGCAGGACAACCTACCGTTTCGAAGAGTAAGGGTTGGTTGCGAAAAAAAGCATCAGAACACGGCGATCGCTGCAGGTTCCGGAAATGTCCGAGGCCATTAACGTCTTATATGGACGGCAAGCATGCGACCGTCGTGCGGGTATGGCAGGTGAACAGCACCGCCAAATGTCCACGACGTGAAGCACCGCAAAAACTTTTCGCAGCCCTTAGCGGTAAGACAATAAGATCATCTAAACTGAGGTTGGACATGAAGCGGAAGCAACTGACACTGGAAATCTTTACAGCAGGCGCTGCGGTTCTGTTTCCATCGAGCTTCGCGCACGGCCAGTCATATAATTGCCAGACCCCGGGCCTGCTCAGCGCGCCAAATTCAGCGTATACCGCCAGTTCGATTCCCGGCAGCGACCTTTATGGCGGCGACTTGTTCGAGCAGGGATTTAGTGAAGGCTTTGGCCACGATTATCGAAGTGGCGGACGTGCGGGATTGGTTGAATCCCCGAATGCGTACGGCGCGACTCGATCTTCCTCCCGATTGCCGGCAGGCTGGCCGACGCAGTGGAGTGGCCCTGCAGTCGCTTCGGACAACAGTACGAAAAGGCCAGCGACATTGCCGGCACCATCACTGAATGCCCCAAACTCAACAGCACCGGCTGACAGTCGCGAGTCTGCAGCGGGCACAATAGCCGGTCAGGATTCAGCGCGGCGTTCCAGCGCGGGAGCTCCTGTGCTGAGCAAAACAGGAATTGCCGCTGTCGATAAAAAAGCCAGCATGATCCGAGATCCGTTCACGGGACAGATGGTGCCAACCGCCGCTCAGCCTCGCTGGGATCGAGCCACAAATTCTTTTGACGGTTCGAAGGCACAAGTTGCGCAATCAGATTCATCTGCGGATTTCAAAACAGCTCGCAGCGACGTCAGTGGTCGAGCGGCTGTTGAATCGTCTAAGACAATCGGTCCGTCGTCGCTTTCGACGGAATCAGAAAGCTCAACAAAGACAGGCTCATCGTCAGCGACTGATCCCTCACCAAGGAACGAGCAGCCCGCGAAGAACGGTAGTTCGGCAATCGGCAACAGAGCGACTTCCGGAAACGCGTCGCGAGTTGGAACGGACAGCTCAGGCAAACCGTGGAGTGTTTTGCCATCCCGCAACGGCTCCGTCGGCGGATCAGGCGCGGCCATTGGCGGCGGCGGTGGCACTGGCGGAATGAACGGCGGAGGCGGCTCGGGCGGTGGGATTGGCGGAGGCGGCAATGGCGGAGGAAGTACCGGAGGCGGGTCTTCGACCTGGAATGCTCAGGCAGCCGGCTCCGGAGGCGGCGGCGGGCTCGGAGGCGGCACCGACAACCCTTCAACCGGTGTGCAAAGCTACGTAGCCACTGACGGTGGACCAACCGACGGACCAACCGACGGTATTGTCGACATTCCGCTGCCAGATCCGGAAATTCCGGACAGCACGCCCGATGTGCCGAGCAGCAGCGATCCGTTGCACTGCGGAGGCGGGATCATTCCGGGCGTTAACGGAAACGATTCACCTGTCGTTCCGGAGCCGGGCAGCATTATTCTGCTGGGCATCGCGGGCGGAGTCGGTGGAGCGGGCTGGATCCGCCGTCGCATGAAAAAGAACAAAGCCGCGCAGAACGAACCTGCATGAGGATCGCTCTGGAAATAACCGTCCGAACTGATGTGAGTGGTGCCTAGCATCGTGCGGCTTTTTAGTGTCGCCTTGCGCTCCGCGAAAGTACGGTACTTTCGCGGAGCGAAAGGCAACACTTATTTTCCGTACGATGCATAAGCCCCGGCGACGGGTCACATCCACCGGCATGTTCACCGGCCATCGAAGTCCGTTTGGAAATCGATGACGATTAATAAAACGGCGAAACTATCCGGCCGAGCGGCTCCGGTCGTGTGAGTTTAATACGCGTCCTGTCGGAGTTCTCATCCGGCCGATTGTGTTGAAAGAGCCTCCAGCACGAGGCTTAAATGCGCGGGCAACCACTTCAGCGTTGTCGCAACTCCATGTCCCATCATCGTCGATTCCAGCGCCTGTCCGATCGGCGTCATCGTGCCGCTCGGTTTATAGTCGACCAGGTAATTGGCTCCGTCGGAATGGCAACGAGTTCCCAGTTTCCAGCGGGCGCAGGTATCGCTCAGCAGCTTCGACGGAATGAACCGCGTGTCGACGTCATGCTGCGGTTCCGGCAGGTTTGCTTCCAGAAGCTTCGTCAGCATTTCGTTGGCAGTCAGCGAAACCGCAGACGACACATCGGTTCCTGCGATCGCAAACGCCTGCACCCAGTCGCCCCATTTGGCCGAGAGAATGTCGCTGACGGCATGCGGCGGATAAAGCGGCATTGTCAGAAACGGATGTTCCGGATCGTGAGGGCGATGAAATGTGACATGCACGATCTGACAGCAGCCGGATGTGTCCCAGCCATAGCGGACCGGTGTTGAAAACGTGACGATGGAAACTCGACGGGCCAGCGGGTGAGGCGTTGTTGAAGAAGCGAGCGACTTTCGGACCGCCGCCCAGTGTTCTCCCGGCTGCTGACCGGCGGCCGCGAAGAATGCCGCCACGGCGGTTTGATCGTTGGCCAGCAGGTTGGTCAGTAATGCGAAAGCGTTTCCCGCGTGAGAATGTCCCCACAGAAGCACGCGCTGATCACTCGGACATGGCCGCACCAGAAGTTGATGAATGAGGCGAACCGCCAAGTCAGCTCGTGCCAGATGATGATTTTGACTGGACCAGGTCGGTTCCAAAAAATCAACCTGCGGATCATCTCCAACGAGTTTCTGGAACAATTCGCGAAAGTCTTCCGTGTAGTTTCCGATATCGTCAACCAGGGATGTCGCAACCGGCCGAGTGTTCTCCAGCAACATGGCGGCCAGCCGCTCCAGTTGCGGCCCGATGACAGGCAGTCCGTGGCCGAGCGATTTCAGGGTTTCCGAAAGCCCAAGCGGATCGTCGCCCATGAATGTTCCATGCACCAGCAGGACTCGCCCGATACGATGCTTTGTGTGCAGCGAATGAAATGATCGTTCCGCGGCTTCGAAACATTCCAGAGTTCGAACGGTGGGAACGATGGCCGGCTGGGTCGGATAAAACTGATGCTGAAAAAGATTCCTGAGCGGCATCCGGGGGATCTCGAAGGAGAACAATGGAGACAGACGCCATGGGCCTGTTCAGGCGATAGTCAACATCTGCGGGGCGGAGAGTGGCTGCGAGGCGAACAGGCCGTTCGAGTTTATCTCTGAGCGCACGCAGCTACAACCACAGTCCACAAATTGCCTCCGGCGGCAGTGCCCATCGCCTGAATTATCGTGTGTTTTTGTGTTATCTCGAACCGTAGGCGGCGAGCCGAAACTGAAGGATGGTTTTGTTCATTGACAGTTCACCGTGCCGCTGAATCCATTGAATTCGTCAGCAGCGAGACTTCATAGTTCAGGACCGATTCCACATCAGTCCGGCTGACTCCGGGGAACCATTCGAGGAATTGATCGACAGTAGCACCATCACGAAAATTCTCAAAGAGCAAAGCGACCGGAACCCGAGTGCCTCGAAACACCAGTGTCCCGTTGACCTTGTCATTCATCACTTCAACGGATCCCAGATTGCTCCAGTTTCTGTCCAATGTGCTACTCCAAATAAAAGTCGATGTCGGCGTTCATCGAAATGCGGATTCAAGATCGGCTGATTTGTGCGACGCGTTCGGGGATCAGCTTACCAGTGTTCGTTTTAGATGTCTTCAAGTTTCGCAATCTGAAACGCCGCGTCCGGCAGGAAAATGGAACGGAAACGAGTGAAATCAAAACCTTCTGAATGCGTGGCATTCGAATGGGTTCGAGCCCATTCGAGTGCACGTAGAGCGGCAAGGATCTACGTCTTGTGGCTCTTCTTATTGAAGGCGAAGTTTGAACGCCAAGTGGGTTCAGCCGATGAAGTCTCGAGGGCACATCAGGAACTACTCGACGCTCGCAATGACGATGGCGGATGGGGTTGGGAGAAGGACGTTCCCAGCGATTCATTTACGAATGGCATGGCGATCTACGTGTTGGCGAAAGTCCAGGCCACCGATGACTCGACGGTATTGCAAGACGCTCGAAGGTCCTTGCTCGCATCGCAGCAGTCTGATGGTTCCCGGCTGACGTCGTCGAAGAACACCACAAAATCAACCGAACCAGAACATCAGTCCGCACGCGACGAAATCTACCGCTACTGGGGCACTGCGTGGGTCGTCATCGGACTCATGGAAACTCTGGACAAGTCCGACAATTGAGTGCACTGATGACCATCGCCACGCCTAAACCTGTTATTCGGCAAGCTTGAACCATGCCAACAATTGCACCCATGAAAAAACACTGAGAATCCGCACAAGGTGTCAGTAGAAAATCAGGATCGGCGGATGAAAACCTGCGCCGGATTGATCGCCTGGTACCTGGATTTGTTCGCTGTGATTTCAAAGGCCTGGGCGACGGAATCCAGTCCATCGAGCTGATGCGTAATTGTCTCCTTCAGGCGAACTCGACCGGACGCCGCCAGATGCACCGTGTGCTGAAGATGTGCCTGAGTGCTAATGTCCGGAAACAGGTATCGCAAACTTCGCTCACGCAGAAGGTCGATGTCTACTTCAAACGGCTGACCGAACCATGAGACGCCAATGATTTTTCCTCCGGATCGGACGGAATCCATCGCCTGTCGAACGGTTGCGATTCCTGCCATTCCCTGTTTAGGACTGCCTCCAGCGCATTCAAACACGACGTCGACTCCAACGCCTTTGGTCAGGTCTTTGATCGCTTCGACGACATCGCATTCTTTTGCATTGAGCGAATGATCTGCCCCGAGCAGGCGGGACATATCACAGGATTCTTTTCGGACATCGACGGTGATAATCTGCCCTGCTCCGCTGATCCGAGCGATCTGCAGACACTCAAGTCCCATGCTGCCCTGTCCGAATATGGCCACCGAGTCTCCAATTTGGATCTGAGCGGTTTCAACGGCCGCTACACTGTCGCTTAGAGATTGCAGACAGGCAGCCTCACTGTCGGAGATTCTGTCGTCCACTTTCACGAGAGAAATTTCCGGCAAGATGGCAACTTCGCTGAAGCAGCCAGGCAGATCAAATCCAATCACAGGACCTGTTCGACAGAGCGTACTCCGACCCGATAAACACAGCGTGCAGTTTTCACAGGGAAGTTTCGCGCGAGCTGCGACGCGGTCGCCGACATGAAACCGATCAACTCCTTCGCCCACTTCGATGATTCTGGCACAGAACTCGTGCCCGAAAAGCTGCAGCGGGGCGGATTCGGCGAGTCGCTTTCCGACGCGATCATAGGCCAGCGTCCGGATTCCGAACGCCAGCTGGGCTTCAGTGACACTTGGCTGAACACACAATGGTTCAACGAGCACATGCCTCGGCTTGATTTGCGGTGGTTCAATATCCTCCACACGCATGTCGCCGAAACCGTAAAATCTCAAAGCTCGCATTGTTGCGGCCTTTCATAAATGTTGTTGTACAAGTGTCGCCTTTCGCTCCACGAAAGTAGCGATAAGGGGCGCTACTTTCGCGGAGCGAAAGGCGACTATAAATGACTCCGCGATGCCAGGCTAGTGTCGGTTCGATTCATACTTGATCACGTTGTCGGGCTTGTGGGCGAAAGGTTGCCAGAGTCGTGGTCAAAACAACTGTACCAAGGGCATCGGTTGCAAGCAGGACCACTTCAACGCCAATGGCAAGCTCAATCGGCGAGGTCTTCAGGGACTGGTGAAGATTTCGGGACGACTCATCTCATCGAAGTCTCTTAAACTTCTGCAGTGTGTGACAATCGGGAGAAACGTGTCCGCGATTCGCTCCGGCGGACCAGACAACTTCCGCCAGGTAGACGTCACCAGTGGAATCGATGGCGATGTCGTGGGGCGCAAAAAAATCGCCTGGAGCCGTCGGGTTTGCTCCACCGCCCCAGCGATTGATCAATGCGCTATGTCGATCGAAGACGCTAATGCGACCTCCGGTGGCATCGGGAGCAGGTCGTTCAACACCTGGCCACATTCCCGACCGATATCCCAGTTCAGCAACATAGAGGTTGTCATCACAATCAAAAGCGATCTGACATGGACGAGCGATCTCCGTTATCTGGTCAATGAATCGCCCATCCGCCGTGAAGCGCTGCAAGCGACTGTTCTCCCGATCAGCGACCCAGACAACTCCCTGCGAATCGACGGCAATCCCATGCGGAACATGAAACTGCCCCGGACCGTTTCCCGGTTCACCCCACGAAGAGATCAGTGTGCCATTGGCATTAAACCTGTGGATACGAGCGTTTCCGTAACCATCCGAAACATAAAGGTCACCGCTCGGTGACAAAGCGGAGTTCGTTGGAAAGTGAAATGGCGGACCGGTACGGAGGATGCTTCGATAATCAACACTGGTTGCCCCGGTGTCCGATGGCTTTCCGCTTGTTCCCAGCGTCGAAAGCAAGCGACCGTCCGGAGTGAATCGACGGACCGTGTGATCGAGATCGTCCGTGCAGTAAACCGTATCGTCGGGGCCAATCATGATTCCATGCGGCCTTGCGAAAACTCCTTCTCCCCACGAAGAAATAAATGTTCCATCGCGATCAAAGATCATCACTGGATGTTCGCTGCGACTGAAGACGAACAGGCGATCTTTCGAATCGACCGCGATCGCCGAGACTTCCGTCCACTTCCAGCCATGTGGAGGTACGGCGAAGTTGGCAACGGCTCGGTAGCCAATGAGAGGGTAAGTCTGTGGTACCATCTTATGCGATTTCCTTTACGACGTGGCCACAGCGCACTTCCTGAAATATTTTCAGTAAATTACAGTAGGATGGACTTCCAGTCCGTCCGAAAAACGACGGACAGGAAGTCCATCATACAGTTTGAAAACCGGTGCATTGTTTCGAGAGATTTACGAAGTTCTCCTGACTATTCCAAAACACCGTGAACCACGGTCGCTTTTTCAACTCCAGTGAGTTTCTCACGCAGACCGCTTTCCATGACGAACAGACGCTCGTGATCGATTCCCAGAACATGCAGAATTGTGGCGTGCCAATCATGGACGCTCACCTTGTCTTCTGTTGCTGAAAATCCTAATTCGTCTGTTGCACCATGGACGGCACCGCCTTTGATACCGGCACCGGCGAAGAGGCATGTGAACGCATTCTTGTTGTGATCTCGTCCTGCGTGACGTTCGTCTTTGTCAGCGGGCAGTTGCGCAATCGGCAGACGTCCGAATTCGCCACCCCATACGACGAGGGTGCTTTCGAAAAGTCCGGTCCGTTTCAGATCCTGGAGCAATGCCGCGAATGGCTGGTCAGTACGGTCGCAGCAATTCTTCAAGCCGCTTGCGAGTTCTGTGTGATTGTCCCAGATGTGCTGATTGATATAGAGCTGAACGAAGCGCACGCCTCGTTCCACCATCCGCCGAGCAATCAGGCAGCGACGGCCATACGAATCGGTCGGTTCTTTGCCAATGCCGTACAGTTCCTGAGTCTCTTTGGTCTCCTTCGAAATGTCTGTCGCATCGCTGGCCGCCAACTGCATGCGTGCGGCGAGTTCATAGCTGGCGGTCCGCGCGGCCAGAATCGGCTGGTTCGAATGTCGCTGCAGGTGGGCTTGATCGAGCTTCGCAATCAGTTCACGTTGAAGATCCCCAATTTTTTGCGGACGCTCGAAATCAGCCTGCAGATTCAATACAGGAGCACCGGTCGACCGTAACCTCGTCCCTTGAAACATCGGTGACAGAAATCCGGATTGCCAGTTTTCTGTGCCATTCACCGGCAGTCCCAGCGGATCATCCAACACAACATATGCAGGCAAATTCTGTGATTCACTTCCTAGACCATACACAACCCATGAGCCAAGAGTAGGACGTCCCGGACCTGTCTTGCCGGATTGAACGAAGTAGACAGCAGGTTCGTGAGTCAAATTCGTCGTAGACATCGAACGAATCATGGCGACACTGTCGGCCTGCTTCGCCAGATGGGGCATGATGTCCGAGATCCACAGACCAGAGTTCCCGCGCTGGGCGAATCGGAATGGACTTCGCATCAAGGCACCGGCGGACTGAGGGTTCTCAACTTCACCAGCGATCTTTCCGAAATACGCTTCTCCATGATGCTTCTCAAGCATCGGTTTCGGATCGAACAAATCCATCTGGCTGGGGCCTCCATTCATAAAAAGCTGAATGACGGACTTTGCCTTAGGCTGAAAATGCGATGCACGGGCTCGAAGATTGGTAAATGAAGCGACATCCAGTTCGGCACCGAAAGCACGCGACTGTGTTGCAGTGGGATCGCACAACGACAACAGCGCTGTCCCGCCGAGACCAGTGGCAACACTGCCGAAAAAAGATCGACGATCGTAAGGTGCTGCAAGCATAATGTGTCTTTGAATTCCCTTTATTGTCGTCTTATAGTCGCCGTTCGCTTCGCGAAAGTAGCGCGAACACCACATCCCGTACGATGCGATTCGCTATTTTCGCGGAGCGAAAGGCGACTATTGCTAATCAATAAATAAAAACGCCGCCGAGTTCAACACAGCATGACAGTATTCGGTCAACGCTTTGATTCTCACGGCCGCGATGTCCTCCGGACTTGTGCTCTGTGACTTTGATTCGTGTGTTGCCCATGCCGCCAGGAACGCCTGCATCCCTTCGAGGCTGATCTGTTTTTCGAGTGACGATAGTGGCTTGCCGGCTACGTAAAGACTTACAAGTTCAACCTGCCTTTCACAGTCATCTCCGGCTTCCTTGATCACTCGCCTGGCCATCGCCTCGGCAAGTTGGCGAACCATGCCGTTGTTCATCAAATGCAGAGCCTGAGGAGCGACCAGTGAATCGCGGCGATCCAGGCAGTTGGGATTCATCTGAGGAAAATCGAAATTCTCGCGATGAGTCACGATATTCTTGCGCTGCTGGCTCACGTAGATCAGTCGACGCCATCCACTGGGCGTTCGCCGGGGCGTAACCAGTCCGTCAACGCGAACGTCGATTTCATCTGGCGGTCCGAATAGAGTTGGATCGAGTTGTCCGGAAACGCTGAGCATTGCGTCGTAGATCGCTTCTGCGTCCAGTCGGGTCATCGGCATTCGAGAATACATTACATTGTCCGGGTCGCGCTGCAGTTGCTCAGGCGTCGCGACGGATAGTTGTCGATATGTGGCACTCATCACCATCAGGCGATGCATGGCCTTCATGCTCCAGCCACTGTTGATAAATTCAAGTGCCAGCCAGTCGAGCAGTTCCGGATGCGTCGGTCGATCGCCTGTATGGCCAAAGTTACCGAGCGACGCAACTATCCCTTTGCCGAAGTGTTGCTTCCAGATGCGATTGATGGCGACTCGCGCAGTCAGTGGATGACTGGGCTGAATCAACCACTTCGCAAATGCAAGTCGTCGCCCGGTAGATTTCGCATCGGGCCATGGCGGTTTTACTTCGAAAGCTTCCATCTGACCTTTCAAAAACGCTGGCACATCCGCGTGAACAAGCGGCCCGGAGTTCATCGGATCGCCTCGCCTGTAGAGATACGTCGGCGATGGCCGGCCGCGATCCCATAACGCATGAATCATCGGTTGCGGACTGCGTTCTGCGGCGAGTTTTTGTCGCGTCTGTTCCGCCGATGCCGGATCCTGATCAGCGGGAATACTCTTGATGGCTTCTGTAATTCTCGCGTCGTTTTCCTCCCAGGCGCTCTGTTCCGCGGTCGTTACGAATGGCAACAACCGAGGAGGCACCGTGTCCGAGCTGACGGGGCCGATGCCTGGTTTGATATCTGGCTTCAGCCAATCATACTCATCCATTGCGCCTTTGAAAATGTCAACAAGTTGATAGTAATCACGCTGAGAGATTGGATCGAACTTGTGACTGTGGCAGCGTGCACACTTGAAGGTGAGTCCCATGACTCCCGATCCAAAAATATCCATCTCGTCAGCCATCACGTCGATGCGATCGTTGATGTAGTTGGTGATGTTGGCCCATGTCGGATCCGGAGCCATTCGCAGAAACCCGGTGGCTACCAGGTTGTCATAGAGTGCGTCCGTGATGACACTGGCATGTTCGTAGTCTGCAAGTTCATCGCCCGCCAGTTGCTCAAGAAGGAAGCGGTCATAGGGCTTGTCTGCATTCATCGATCGAATCACGAAGTCACGGTACCTCCAGGCGTGCCGTCGAGGCAGATCCTGTTCGCGTTTGCCTTCCGAATCCGCGTAGCCAGCCAGATCCAGCCAACTACGGGCCATTCGTTCGCCATAGTGCGGTGACTGAAGCAGTCGATCGACAACTGTTGAATAGGATTCCGTCGACTCGTCAGCGAGAAACGCTTTGATCTCGTCCGGCGTGGGCGGCAGACCCGTGAGATCGAAGGTGACGCGACGCAGCAAGGTCTCCTTGTCAGCTTCGTGCGCAAACGAGAGTTGCTGTTCTTCGAGCCTCTTCAGCACGAATGCGTCGATCGGATTACGGACTCGCTCCTTGTTGCGAAAGTTCGGAATTGCGACCACCTGCGGCGTCTTGAATGACCAGAAATCGCTGCGTTCATCTATTGTATCTTCGTCGGTGATCTTGTGAGGAACAGATGATTCAAGACCGAGGACAGCATCGTCGCTCGCGTCCTCGGCCGAATCCACGACAGGCGCACCAGCGGAAATCCAGCGTGTGAGCGTATCCAGTTCGGTAGGCGCAACCGGTTTGACACTCGCTTCGACGAGTCTGTCGGCAGGCGGCATCTCACCTGCTCGAATCCTTTGCAGCAAACGACTGTGCTCGGCATCCATCAGCACGAGAGCCGATCCGGATTTCCCGCCGCGAAGCATCGTTTCGCGGCTCCGCAGATCCAGTCCACCCTCCTGACGATGAGAGCCATGGCACACGATGCACCTGCGAAGAAAAATCGGGGTGACATCGTGCTGAGTAACTATGTCGTCAGACTTCGACGGATCGCCTGAGTCGTGAGCGGATTTCGCTCCTGAGTCGATCCACTGTCGGACGACATCAATCTGCTCTGCCGTCAATGCGTCCGCTTCATCCGGAGGCATTTCACCGGAAGTCAGCTTTTTAAATAACGTACTCTCTTGAGCGTCGCCAGACTTGATGACGCTTCCAGATTCACCGCCGCGTCGAAGTCCCGAGATCGAAGCCAGATCCAACTCGCCCTTGGGATTCGTCGCCCCATGACACTTCACACATTTTTCCTGCAACAACGGCAGCACGGACGCTTCAAAATCCGAAGGTTCCTTTTCATCAGCAGCGAATGTCGCGACCGGGATGACGAAAGCCCAGGCCACGACAGTCCACGCCAATTTGGATGAATCTATGGTACGCAACCTCCGCAGCATTCTTGCGGTTAAACGGGCTATGAGATGCTGATACTTGAACATACACGTTCCATCGCAGCGTGGACTATTCAATCGGGCGAACACCAGATTAGGCACACTCTGGCTTCATCACCAGTCACTTAAAGACGAATCTCGTTTCAATTCGCTCTGAATTCAGGGAGTGGTCCTGGAGAAAGAGCCCGAAAACGGCTTCTAATTATCGGGATAGCGGTCACTGACAGGAGCGACATTGGACTGTCTGACACTGCGCTGCCACATCCTTGAAGCCTGCAGCGAGAGCTACTGAATTGCAGACGCGCGACGACGAAACAGACGACGAACTCAAGCCGGCTTTCAGTAAAGTCGAAGTGACAATTCAGTCTGCCCCGTTCGCTGTGAGCCTCCATCATTGCTCCAGCAAGAGTCTCAACCAGGCAAAGCGGAGCACTTTTCAACCGCCGGGCGGTACATTTTATTTTGACGTCTACACGAGTGCCTGTGCATACAGCCATTGAATATAACAATGGCATCAACCGACCCGGCGTCGCCAGTCACACATCCGCGCCGGTCGCCCAGTACGAAGCGTCTAATCTGGTTTGCTTTCCGCTTCGGTGTTCGCCACCGACGCGCGCTGGGAACAGACGCTTCGCTGCGTTGGGTGATAAGACCGATGTAGGCGCGGACGATACAGGAAACTGTGGCGGTTGACGGTGAATATCGCGGTTGCAGGTGGTCTCACCGGAGCGGATTGCGATACGTCAGATCGGCTTGCGGATGCAAGCGGGACGGGTGTCACGTTCATCCCACGATATACGCCAATTGAAAGGCGAGGCAGGCGGCGGAAGGAAGGAAGGAAGGAAGGTCGAAAACGAGACGGCTTACTTCGCGGCAATTAATTTTTGACGAAATGGCTGATAAGTGTTATCGTTCATCGACGATAATAGATAACGGAGTTAAAAACGTGCCCAAACAGGTTGTCAAAAAGAAGTCGTATTGCGACGACGCAAGGCCGTGTACTTTGCCGGCCGATCAAACGGCGGAGCAAATCGCGGCTTTGGCCTGGGCGATCGCTCACCCAGCGCGAGTGCGCATTGTGCGACTGTTGATTAGTCGCAACGCCTGCGTCTGCGGTGAAATTGTGGATGAGATGCCACTGGCTCAATCAACCGTCTCACAGCATCTGAAGATCCTGAAAGAGTCGGGACTCGTGCAGGGCGAAGTCGATGGCCCCAGGGTCTGTTATTGCATCAACCCGGAAAAGCTCGCGGTGTTAAAATCGATGGTGGCATCACTGTAGGCGTTTTCTTGCTTTTCAATATTGTTGTTCGGCGATTTACGATGAATTTGATTTGAGGTACTGGAGATCAGCATGAGCTCGACCATGAAGACGATTCAGGTTTATGACAAACCAATGTGTTGTTCGACAGGAATCTGCGGCCCGAGCGTTGATCCGGTGCTGCCGCGGTTTGCTGCGGATCTTGATGCGTTGAAGCATGCGGGGCACACCGTGGAACGGTACAACCTGTCACAGCAACCACAGGCTTTTATTCAGAACACCGAGATTCACTCGCTTCTGTCCACAAAAGGGACGGACGTTCTGCCTGTTGTCATGGTGGACGGGCAGGTGGTGAGTCGCGGCATTTATCCGTCGCGTGAAATGCTCGACATGTGGACCGGTGGCGTGGCTGCAAAATCTGTATCACTGCCGATCGCCGATCAGGGTTGCTGCAGTGGTTCGACGGGCTGTTGCTGAAGAAATTCCGCCGGACGAGCGGCAGGGCGTCAGCCCTCCGAGGCTGATTTGCCACTTTGCCCGCAGGCTGCGGAACATCCCACGCAATTTGGGTTGCTGCCAAGCAGCGAAGAAATAAATGATTCATCGCAAGAATCTCGGAGGACTCACGCCCTGCCGCTCGCCCCACAAGGAACATAAGTCATGAAATTTTTGAAATCTCCAACTCGCAATCTCTTCTTCACCGGAAAAGGCGGAGTCGGCAAGACGTCGGTCGCCTGCGCGACGGCGGTCAGACTTGCCGATGCCGGGAAACGCGTCTTACTCGTGTCCACTGACCCTGCGTCGAATCTGGATGAAGTACTCGGGACGCCGCTGCAGCATCATCCAACTCCGGTGCCGTCCATTCCCAATCTGTCCGCGATGAATCTGGACCCGGAGAAGTCGGCCGCAGAATATCGGGAACGTATGGTGGGCCCGTACCGAACACTTCTGCCTGCGGCCGCTGTGGCCAGCATGGAGGAACAGTTCTCCGGTTCGTGTACGCTGGAGATTGCGGCCTTCGACGAGTTCTCTCGACTGCTGGGAGATGCCACGGCCACATCGCAGTTTGACCACGTCATCTTTGATACGGCTCCGACCGGCCATACACTGAGACTGCTGACATTGCCGTCTGCATGGTCCGGCTTTATGGAATCCAATACCACTGGCACGTCCTGTCTGGGACCGCTCGCTGGCCTGCAGACGCAGCAGGTGCTGTATCAGGACACTGTCCACGCACTGAGTGACCCAGCGACAACTACGCTGGTGATGGTGACTCGCGCCGAAGCGACAGCGTTTCGCGAAGCCGCTCGTACCAGCGGCGAACTGAAAGCACTGGGAGTTCGCAATCAGCACCTGGTGATCAACGCGGTGTTTCGAGCCACCGACAGAAACGATCCATTCGCAGTCGCGATGGAACGGCGTGGTGATCAGGCGGTTTCGGAAATGTCGGAGGTTTTGCGAGATCTTCCTCGCACGCTCATTCCCCTCACGGCCGGCGGTGTTTTGGGCGTTGCGGCGCTGCGAAATCTGGGACAACCATCAACGGCGACGCCCGCATCGTCCGCAGTACCGACCGGTATGGATGCAACGATCGATCGTATGCAGCTTCCTCCGTCGCTGAGCGTGATGATTGATGACCTGGCCGCACCTGGGCATGGTGTGATTTTGGCGATGGGAAAAGGCGGCGTGGGAAAGACCACTGTCGCCGCCGCAGTAGCCGTGACGCTCGCCGACCGAGGCTTTCAGGTTCATTTGTCGACGACTGACCCGGCTGCTCACATCGCCGCAGCGGTCGCTGGTGAGACCATGCCCAATATGACGGTCAGTCGCATCGATCCGGTCGTTGAGACGGCTCGCTATTCCAAAGAAGTGATGGACAACGCCGGCGCTGGTCTGGATGAAGCCGGTAAAGCTCTGCTCGCGGAAGATCTGCGTTCACCGTGTACGGAAGAAATTGCTGTCTTCCGAGCCTTCGCGGAAGCGGTCGCTGGGGGCAAAAATCGGTTCGTCGTACTCGACACTGCTCCCACAGGACATACGGTACTACTGCTGGATTCAGCCCTGGCCTACCATCGCGAGGTGACTCGCCAGACGAGTGAAGTGTCTGAATCGGTGCAGAACCTGTTGCCGAGATTGCGCGATCCGCAGTTTACTCGCGTGCTGATTGTGACACTGCCGGAAGCGACTCCAGTCCATGAAGCTGCTCAGCTGCAACGCGATCTTCGACGAGCTGAGATTGAACCCTATGCGTGGGTCATCAATCAATGTTTGTCGCCATTGAAGGTGACAGATCCGTTGCTGATCGAACGTCAGCGCAATGAAGCACGCTATATTCAGGAAGTCGTCTCTCAACAGGCAAGTCGAACCGCATTGATTCCCTGGCAGATCGAGCCACCAGTCGGACGCGCGGCACTCAATCATGCGATTGCCGCAGAAGCCGCCGTGAGTCCATCCTGAGCTTACGGCAAATCTCTGCATGAACAGAAGGAATTCACTGTGGCAAAAATACAGCCCTCCTTCCTGCGTCGATGGTTCCCATTTCTCCTGAAGTTGTTGTTGGTCGTCGCGTTAATCGCGAGTGCGGTGTATTGGCCGCGATTTTCACCGATCTCCGTGGAATCTGTCGAGGTTGTGCAGGCAGAACTTGTCGCAAGATGATGGAGTTGCAGCGTCCAGACCGTGTCCTGAAAGTGGAATTGGATTCATAGTACTTGTTTTCTGAAAAATTATAGGGATCGACACAAATGACTGAGTCATCACAGACTACGAATGCGACGCTTTATCTGGAGATCGAACCCTACATCTCACACCGGGTCAGCGAGTTTGATCGTATTCCGTCTGAGCGACGACAGGAACTGCAGCAGCTCTCTGATTACATCCGCAGGTCTCATGCAAAGGGGCAGGCGGCGAACCTGACGTTTGTCTGCACACACAATTCCCGTCGCAGTCATCTGACTCAAATCTGGGCGCAGATTGGTGCTGCATTCTACGGCGTCACAAATGTTCGTACATTTTCCGGTGGCACAGAAGTGACGGCCTGCAATCCACGGACCGTGGATGCCCTGGAGCGATGCGGCCTGCGATGCAGTACGACGGAGGAATTGAGCAGCAATCCGCATTATTTCGTCACTTTTTCTGAGAGCGAACCAGCACTGATCTGCTATTCCAAGGTCTTCAACCAGGCACCCAATCCAGCGTCAGACTACTGTGCGATTATGACGTGCTCTCACGCCGATCAGAACTGCCCGGTGGCCATCGGATGCGACCTGCGGCTTGCGATCCGCTACGAAGATCCCAAGGTCGCCGACGACACCCCAGAGGAATCTGCAACGTACGACGAACGCTGTGCCCAGATCGCCCGCGAAATGCTGTATGGAATGTCGATGGTCCGAACTTGATACCGTGATTTCCACCAGTGAACACCCAATGGCACGAGCTTTGAAAGGAAATCGTCGTCGCGGAATCTACCAGAGCATTTCGGAATGTGGACTCTTCGAGCCAAGCCCCGAAACACTCGCGTGTTCCGCTGTCAAAAGCTGGTGCCATCGAGCGAAAGCGCCCAAACACGTCACCTTTGGAAGATTTCTGACAACTACAAAGGTGTTAACTTATGAGCTTGTCGCCAGATTCTGTTTCATCAACGGACAATTGTCCCGTGGTGCTTTTTCTCTGCACCCGCAATTCGGCTCGCAGTCAAATGGCCGAAGGCTGGTTGCGAAAACTTGGAGGGGATCGATTTGTGGCGGCCAGTGCAGGATTGGAACCGAGCCAGATCCATCCCATGACTGTTTACGTCATGGAAGAAGCTGGCATCTCGCTGGTCGGACACCGACCAAAACCGATATCAGAGTTCCTTGGTCGAGTCGCTGTGCGCCACATTTTCGTCGTTTGCGAATCTGCCGAGAAGAACTGCCCTCGGATCTGGCCGTTTGGCGGAGAGCTTAAACTTTGGCCTTTCGACGACCCGGCTGTTCCGATGGACACTGAGTTTGAGCAGCTGATGAAATTCCGCGAAGTGCGAGACAGCATCGAGAGGCAGATTCGGAAATGGATCTCTGAAACAGGAATCGCAGACTGAAGACAGAGGGAATATTTTCCGTTGTTCCATCAACGCAACGACATTAGGTCTGAACTCTGCAAATGGGCTGATGCGCACATGGTAATCATGTCCACGGTTCGCGCTGGTGGGATATCGCCATTTTCTACTGAGTTGTCGGCTCGACACGGACGGATCTGCCCGTCCGAGCAGTAGTTCAAGTCTTCTCGTCAAAGCATGCGGACGATCCAGTTTGATCCATCGTCCGCGCAGGCTTGACCGACAGGCGGACAATTGATGAGCAACTCATCGCGGCCAACAGACCCCGACATGGCCCGCCAAACATGGCCCGCCAAACTGGCCAGACGCGGAAAGCACTGCCATCATATGATCTGCAACGACGAAGAAGGCGCGTACTTTTTCAGGCAGTTATGAAGAGAGTTCCTTCCGGGGAGCAGGGTCTGCTTGACCTCGCCGCACATCGATCTTTCCTCCGAATTTGAAGAACAATGCGGGAGTTACCAACTGATCAAGGAGTGTCGATGTCAACATTCCGCCGAAGACAACCAGCGCCAGTGGATAGAGAATCTCCTTACCAGTTTGCCCTGCGCCAAACAGCAGCGGCAGTAACCCGATAAAACTGGTTGCGGCAGTCATCATTACGGGGGCCAGTCGTTCCAGACTGCCGCGAATGATCATCGCTTCTCCGAACACTTCGCCTTCGTGCTGCATCAGATGAATGTAGTGCGAGATCATCATGATGCCGTTGCGACTCACGATTCCGATCAACGTGATGAAGCCAACCCAGTGAGCCACAGTCAGACTTGTCGCGCTGATCCAGATACGCGGCACGTCCCACCATGCGGCTCCCTGCAGTGCCTCCGCCGATGGCTGATTGACGATCAGCAGCGTGATGATCGACCCCATCGCGGCCAGCGGGATGTTGACCAGCACCTGCAAGGCCGCTCGCCATGATTCCAGGCAGCGAGTCAACAGCATGAATACGCCAACGATCGACAGACTTCCCAAAACCAGCAGCCGAAAGTTGGCCTGCTGTTGAGCTTCGAACTGACCGCCGTATTCGATGTGGTAGTTGCCGGGAAGTGCTCGCAGGCGATCTTCGATCGGCACGGAGAGCCGACGAATTTCATCGACAACTCCAGCCAGATCGCGACCGTGAACATTGCAGAAGACGACGATCCTGCGCTGCACATGTTCGCGGTTCAGCGTGTTGGGGCCGGTTGTGTCGAGTACATCGGCGACCTCCCCCAGCGACACCTTCCGCCCGGACGGCGTTTCCAGAATGGTCTGTTGAATCACATCCGGATCATTCCTCGACGCTTCGTCGTACCATACCACAAGACCAAAGTACCGATCATCATCCAGCACCTGCGAGACAACTCGCCCTTTGTACGCAGTTTCCAGCAGCGTTGCCACATCACCAGGCGCCAGTCCGTAGCGAGCCGCATCTTCGCGGCGGACCTGCAAGCGTACCTGCGAAACCTCGACCTGCGGTTCCATTTGCAGATCCACGACGCCTCGCACCTGGCTCATCGCTGTGTACACATCCTGACTGGCATTCCGTAATTCTCGCAGATCGTTGCCGAAGACTTTGACGGCAATCTGAGCTCGTACGCCCGACATGATGTGATCCAGTCGATGCGAAATCGGCTGCCCGATGTTGGCCTTGATGCCGGGAATCAGAGTCACTTTGTCGCGGATGTCGGCGAGCACCTGTTCGCGCGGTCGACCGACAGTTTCAAAGCCCCACAGATGAGCGATCGGAATAAGCCGCAGCGCTGTCGCACCCCATCCATCGCGAGGACGCTGATGCTCCTGCACGCGAACATCAATCTCCGATGAATTCACGCCCTCGGCATGTTCATCGAGCTCTGCGCGTCCGGTGCGGCGTGAGACGGACAGCACTTCAGGAATTTCCAGCAGCAGCATCTCAGCGCGTGCGGCAAGACGCTGACTTTCGTCCAGGCTGGTGCCAGGTTCTGCCTGGAAACTAATCGTAAACGTGCCCTCATTGAACGGCGGCAGAAATTCGCCGCCCATCCAGAACAAGGACAGCATCGAGATTGTGACCAGCACAAGGGTTGAACCGAGCACCAGGTTCGAGTGACGCAGAGTCCAGCGTAACAGGACGCTGGTCACTGTCTTCAAACGACGCAGCACGAACGGATCGCCCTTGTCATCCAGAAACCTGGCGTTCGGCAGAAGGTACGACGCAAGCACCGGCGTGACCGTCAGCGACACGGCGAGCGACGCCAGCAAAGAAGTCATATAAGCAATGCCCAGCGGCGCGAACATGCGTCCTTCCAGACCGGCCATGGAGAACAGAGGAAAGACAACCAGCACGACGATCAGCGTTGCGTAGACAATCGAATTACGAACTTCACAGGAAGCATCGTAGATCACTTTCAACGCATCCTCCGGCACCGCTTTTCGACGATTCTCTTTCAAACGACGGTAGATGTTTTCGATATCCACAATCGAATCATCGACCAGGTCCCCGATGGCCACGGCGATCCCGCCCAGCGTCATCGTGTTGATGGAAATTCCAAACCAGCGAAAAATCAGGACCGTCAGCAGGATGGAGAGTGGCATGGCAGTCAGTGAACTGACGCTTGTGCGAAAATTCCACATGAACAGAAACAGCACGACCACGACCCACAACGCTCCGTCTCGCACGGCTTCGACCACGTTGGCCACAGCCGCTTCGATGAAATCCGCCTGCTTGAAAATGCGTTGTTCAATGACGACTCCGTCAGGCAGGTCTCGCTGCAGTTCCGCCAGCACGTCCTCAATCTGCGCGTCAAGTTTCAACGTGTCTGCGTTCGGCTGCTTTTGAATGGCCAGAATAACGGCAGACCCACCGCTGACACCGGCCGGGATACTGAGCGCCTCGCGATTTTCCGTTCGCTCCGCATCCCCGGTGCTCTTCTGCTCGCCTTCTTCCTTCACCAGTACGCTGCCATCGCCGCGTTTCACCGGGCCGCCGAAGCGCACATCGGCCACTTCCTTAATCAGCACCGCACGTTGTGTTCGCCACACGATGGGTGTATTCTCAATGTCCTCGAGTGTCAGGCTCTGGCCGCTGATACGAATCAGTGATTCGCGAGGTGAACGCACCATGATTCCGCCGCCAGCCAGAACGTTGGCTTTTTGCGCGGCTTCGGTCAGCTGCTGCAGAGTAATATTCTGAGCCGCAAGGCGAGCGGGTGAAGTGATGATCTGATACTGCTTCAGTGTCCCGCCCATGACGGTCACTTGTGAAACACCTTCCACTGCTAACAAACGATTTCGGACCGTGAATTCTCCGAGAGTCCGGAGTTCCATGTTTTGCGTCTCGACATCGGTTGCGTCTTTCGGCTGATTTGTTGACCGCAGCCCGAGCAGCATGATTTCACCCATGATCGAGGAAATCGGAGCCATCACTGGATTGACGTCGCCGGGAAGGCGTTCACGAGCAATCTGCATCTTCTCGGCAACAATTTGTCGGTCGCGATAAATGTCTGTACCCCAGTCAAACTCGACCCAGACAATGGAAAGTCCGATGCCAGATGCGGAACGAACTCGCTGAACTCCGGTCGCACCATTGAGCAAATATTCGATCGGCCGAGTCACCAGAACTTCGACTTCTTCGGGAGCAAGGCCAGCCGCTTCGGTCATGATGGTGACGGTCGGACGATTCAAATCCGGAAAGACATCCACCGGCATTTGCGTAAGCTGGTAACCGCCATAAACCATGATCAACGCAGCGGCAATCAGGACGAGCCCTCGGTTCTTCAGTGAAAACGCAATGATCGCATTCAGCATGGTTAACTCAGCTCGGCGAGCCGTGAGACGTCAGTCTCCGGTTCTTTGTTTTGTTATCGTTTTCCGTTTGTTGACCGGAATCGCAAATCAGGGGACTGACGTCCCCCGCTCGCCGGAACATCGCTATCGCAACGCCGCATAGCCGGTCTGCAACTGCAGAGCCCCGCTCACGGCGATCGATTCACCGTCAGTCAGCCCTTCACGGATCTCGATCACCGTGTCATCGGAACGCCCCAGCTGCACGAAGCGTCGTTCAAAAACATCATCGTCCTTTCGAACGAAGACATAAGCTCGAGTGCCCTCATGAGCCACGGCCGTCCGCGGAACAGCCAGGTGCGGTGAACTCGTCCCTGTCTCAATCGTCAATCGTGCCAGCATGTTGTGCTGCATCGGCACTCGCGGCATTTGCTTCAGCTCGACCCACACCGACAGGGTTCGATCATCACGACCCACTGAGCGACCGCTGCGGACAAGGGTGCCTGTCACGACTTCACTGGAATCGGCCACGAAGCGCACTCGAACGGTCTGCCCCACCCGGACTTCCGGCAAGTCTCGTTCGGAAACAAATCCCTGCACCCAGACCTGGGACAAATCATGAATTTCAAACAGCGATTCCTCAGGCCGAACGACATGGCCCAGGACTTTGTCAAAATCCATAATCACACCATCAATCGGGGCGCGCACCGGGAGTGTGGGAATGAGTTGGTTTCGCGTCATCAGATCGGCGATCTGATCTTCAGTGAGCCCCGCGGTTTTTAGCCGCTGTACGGCATTGTCGCGGCGGTTATTCGACTGATTCAACTGGCTCTCGGCTTCCCAAAGTCGCCGCTGAGAGATGGCATCGGTAGCCAGACGCAGGTTGTCCATGATTGTCTGCAGCAGGCGGGCGTCTAAACTGGCCTTCAACAATTCCAGCTGCAGATTCTGAAATTCCTGGCTGACAATTTCCGCCAGGACATCTCCCTGACGCACTTTCTGACCTCGGTCGACTAAAATGTGAGCGATCGATCCACCGAGCTGAGCCGCCGCTGTCGAACGTCTTGTCGGTGGCACATCGACAAGACCATCGACCGTGATTGTTTCCGCCAGAGAATGCTGAGTGACGGTTTCCAGTATCAGGTTGATATCGCGAGCAGTCTCCTGGCTGACCTTCAAAACGCCCTTTGTAAAGAATCCGCCCAGTTCATGACTGCCGCGCGTGACCACACGGTCACCGGGAAACACGTTGCCGCCACGAACTTCGATCAGATCGCCCATCCTTGTGCCAAGCACGACGGTCTGCTTTTGAAACGTGGACGCGACTTTTGTTTGCTCTTCTTCCACCAGCACGAAACGTTCGGCTCCGTCGCGGATAACGGCCGACAGGGGCAACGTCAACTTCTCGCCTTGATCGTCCGTACGAAGTTGCACCTGACCGGACATTCCCGGCAGAAGTTTTGGCTCACTGGACGATGAATTCGACAGCGTGGCCCAGACCGTTCCAAGATGCGTTTGCGGATCCAGAAACTGTCCCAGGACATCGACGGTTGCAGAGAATTTCGCTCCCGGCCAGGCCGTGAGCGAAAGATCCACCGCCTGCCCAGTCATGACGCGCGCCAGATCCTTCTCCAGCACGCTGATCTTGAGCCAGATTGTCGACAGGTCGAGCACTTCGAACAAATGTTCCTTCGGATCGACGACTTTGCCAACCGACAGATCAGCATGCGTTACCACGCCGTCGATCGGACTCGACAACGTCAATCGCGGTATGCGATCATTGTCAGAACGCTGAAGCAATTCATCAAGCGATTCCTGCGACAGTTGCAGCCCCAGCCATTTGGCGGAAGCGATTTCGAGCCTGACTCGATCCTGTTCCAGCTTGTTCCTGGCTTCGACAAATCGGATCTCGGGGATCGCTCCGTTGATGCCTGCTTTCTCAGTCGATTCGACCAGCTTCAATGACAAGTCGATCGTTGTTTTCGCCGCCCGGAGTTCCAGCTGCAGGAGTTCCAGCTCCGGACTGTCAAGCTCGGCCAGTGTTTGTCCCGCCTTGACGGATTCCCCCGGAGTCACCAGCAGTTCCACGATCCGTCCGGACAGCGGCGAACTGACCATCGCATGGCGATTCCATGGGGAGACCAAAGTGCCATAGGCCATCACGGATTCTGACACTGCCTGAGGCGTCGCTTCGGTCGTCTGCACATCCAGAACTTCACGAGCCACTTTCGTCAGAATCATGCGCCCGGTGTCGGCATTGACCTCCATTCCGCGCGTCGGCAGAGGACGATGGCCTTCATGAGCCAGAGCAGAGGCAATGGAAACCGCGAGTACCAGAATCGTGACGTTCACCTGGACTCCATGGCCCCGGCCCCGATGGCCTGCCACGACGCGCCAAGTCCACCTGCGAACGAGCGGTATCAGGGATTCTTGATTCATCGTGAATTGTCCTTTGAGCTCACTTTGCATCCAGGATTTGCGACATCACAACAGACTTTCCATCCCGTTTTGATTCCCAGCAGCATACGATCGGTCCATTTCCGTTTCTGCCGGAACAAATGACCGCGTCTCGAGCACCGCGTGCCAGCGTTTTGGGTTGATCTTCACCCGGCGATCGCAGCAACAGATCCCCATCACGGCCGGTTGTCCACACAATGACAGGACCGCTTGCTGACGACGTAACCCACGGCTGCTGGCCTGTTCCCAGCAATTGCTCGGGCGTTCCGTCGGCTTTCGCCGCGTACACATTGCCATCTCGCCGCCAGACGGTCAGGACTTCGCCTTTCAGTCCCGTCGTCAGCATGCCATCGCATGCAGGCCTTCGCGAGCCGAATCTGTGGTGTCGTTGACATGCACAGGCCCCTCCCAGGTGGCCCCGTCATCTGAAGATCGCCAGGCCTGGACATCACCGTCACGGCCTTTTCCCTTCAGCCCGCCAATTGCCGTCACAACGATGGATTTTTTGCTGATGGCGATGCGAGGCCCTCGTCGCATTCCCAGGGCTTGGTTAGGAACTTGAAACGCTTGCACCGGTTTGGACCAGACAGTGCCTGCTTCACTCGTGCCTGCTTCACGCGATTGACAGTAGAAAACTGTATCGCCTGCGCCGTAGACGAGATGAACCGTGCCAGCCTCATCGACAACCGCCTGAGGCTGCTGTGGAGCATCGCGTCCGATACCCGAGGCAATCACCAGTGGTTCTTTTGCGCTGGCTGGCATTGAAATCAACACCAAGAAAACACATTTCGTCACGCACTGCAGAATGTTACGCAATGATATCTCCAGACGCTAAAGGTTTTGGCACATGGCCAGGACGGCCAGTGCATGGCAATTGGGGAATCTCTCACTGGACAGCGCCCTGTTTTGATCAGCCGCAGTGCGCCAGCGTGCTGCGTCAAACCTCAAATGTAGGTTAGACATTCTTGTCCGACTGTATTTCGACGGGCAAGACTGCCCATCCTACACCAGGATCAAATCTTGAAAGACCACTACCGCGTGCCGGCTGATCATTCAAAAACAGAATAGATTGATGATGAGCCTGGCTGACATGTCGTGGATCATTTCACATAGCTTTCAGGATCCATCAGGGGATCGGGCGACTCCTTCGCATTCTTGACGAACTCTTCAATACATGGCGGGCAACAAAACTGGTACGGCTTGCCACCAACAATCCAGGTAAATTTTGGGTTCGCCTTCGTCATGGAAATCGGACACAGTCGATCCCCCGGCTTTGCCTTGTTGTCGTGTGCCGAAGGGATGCCCTTGAACTTGACGGATGCCGTGACTCCTCCGTTCGCTTTGATATCGGCATCGGTGTAGTGTCCGCCGGGAGTCAGAAAGAGCTTCTCCTCTTCATTCTTTGCTATAGCCTCGGGCATTTGCTCATCATGATTCTCGGTGACGGTCGTAAACCCGACGCGAAATCTTTCACCGGCGATTCGCAGGTTCGGAATCGTAACTTCCAGTTGCCGACCGCGAAGTGTCTCGGGCAGTTGTCCGACGAATTGCGAAGTCTTATCAGGACCATCGCCCTCCTGAGGAACAGCCTTCATATCAATTGGCGTCGCGTCCGGATCTCCGACAACTTTGACATACGCCTTGATGGGCTGAAGATCGACCTCCTGGATCCTGCTTTCATCTTTACCAAGCATCAATAATCGGAAGTCACCGCCCTTTTCGATCACGGCTTCCGCGTGATAGCTGTCGGAACCAATTGGAATGATAATCCCACCGTGACTGCCGGGTTTGTGCGGATGCATTTCGTTCGCGTCCTTGGCGCCGGTTTCCGCTGATTCAGCCACCGTTGCAGCAGAAGGCAATGGTGTTTGCGCGACTGCTGGAACAGCGGGCGAATCTGTGTTTTGAGGTGGTTCTGACGTGCATCCTACGATTGTCACGACGGCCGCCGCGGTTGTAGCAACGACCGCCGAATAGAAAACTGATTGAGATTTCATCCTTGTGACTCCCTGCGATTACTCGAGCCGTGCGGCACCGAGGAATTGAAAATACGGAAAGATACTTGAAAATGCGTGTGGCTCAATGCAGCCAGATTTCACGCCGGGGCATCCAAATTGTTCAAGTAGCAACGGGAAACTATTAGACCCTGCGTGATTCGCTGGCGGCTGTGCTTCCGCGTTTCGGCGAGCGGGGGACGTCAGTCCCCTGATTGTGATTCCCGCGACTCGACCATTTTATTTGTTCACGGGTGCATACGAATCAGCAGCGTCGTACGCAATGAGCAAGCAGCATCGCGGGGCCTGACGGCCTGGGTTTAGTTCTGCTTCGCAGGAGTTTCAGTACTTGAGGAGAAACTCCGTCAACCTGCATGCAGCAATGCGACGGGCTGACGTCGGAAAGATCGACGGTCCATTTCGTTGCCGGCGACGTTGGAAGGATGTGACTGATGTCCAAAGCCGCACTGACTGAGCGTTGCTCGCGACATGGACACTTATGCTCCTCGTTGCCACCGGACTTCGCAGGACACGAATGCTGAGTTTCACTGTTCTGGCAGCAGCAACACGGCGATTCTGCTGGCTCTGCCTCCCGCCCTCTCATTGTACAGCAACAGAACGCAGACCCCAGGAGGATCGTTCCGATGAGCAATATGGAAAGGATACGGTGAAACATTTGATTCTGTCCAGGGGAACAACAGTTCTCTGATTTTAGCGAGATGCTGAATGAGATCCAGATCAATCTTCAATGGCCGATTCCAGTTAATGCCGCAATGGCCATTGCAATCATTAGTCCATCCTCAACGAGCGTGACAGTGGACATCGGGAGATTGAAGACCGTTCCCAGGCAAGCGCAACGTATCTTTCGCTTCTGGAGCACGCTTTGAACAACGCCGATACTGCTCACCAACATCACGACCAGCGTGGTTATGTTGACCGCTGAAGGCAGGAATCCGGTGATGTATCCTGCCCCTAAAGCCAGTTCAATAAATGGATAGACGTAACCGTAAACTGGAATTCGTCGAGCGACGATATCATACATGCGATACGAATCGGCAAATCTTCTGAGATCGAGCAGCTTGAAGAATGCAAAGGCCATGAAAAATGCGCCCATGAAATTCTGCATGGCCCGCATGGAATCAAACGTACCGACGCGAACTTCCACCAGGGCGACGACACTCAGCAAGCAGGCGCCCAGCAGAATTAGTGGGTAATAAGAGACAGGTGGTGACGCTTCCGTCGCTTCCGTCGCTACGTGATTCTCATTGCGTACGCCAGTATCAACTTTTGCGTGAAAGCCGGCTTTGGCAACCGCCGCTGCTACGGCGTCGGTTTTCACATCCTCTCCATGCACCGTCAAAAGCTTATCCTCGATTGCGATATCGACATTCCAGTCGCTGATTCCCGGCACTTGATCGAGGAATGGCTTCACGGCAGCAACGCAGCTTCCGCAATTCAAATTTGTCTTAAATTGAAGCGATGTCGACATTTCCCGTCTCCTGTTTGAGCGTGTCAGCGTCACGACACTCGTGACCCTCGCCTGAAGTGACGGATGCCAGTCAGAAAGGATGCATTGAATCTGTGAAATTAAAACTTTCCTGCACAAAAAACGCTGAGTTAACTCGCCGCTGCTCTTTCGCGGCCCGCATGGAGTCATGCATTTTCAGGCTTCCCGCTGCATTTTCCGGACTTCCCGCTGCAATAATCCGGTGGCTGACAATTGCAATTGTGACTGACGACGCTGCCATCTTCGCCTGTTTGCGGAGCACAGCAGCTGATCAGTAGTCTGCGCAGTTGCTCTCGTCCCCTTTGCACGCGAGACTTCACTCCTGGGAGAGAAAGTCCCAATTGTTCTGCCAGCTCAACCTGAGTCAGCTCGCCCAGATCCGTTTTTTCCAGCGCCTGACGATAGTCGTCAGGTAGTCGTGCCAGCATCGGCCGGATGCAGCCGCTGAGTTCTGTCACAATCACGGCATCCGATTCGGCGGAGGCTGTTTCCTCGTCCAGGGAAACCGTCTTGCGTACTTTTTGGGATCTGTAATGATCGATCACAACGTTTCGAGCAATTTGGAATATCCATGCCGACAGCTTGTGCATTGGAGCAGACTGCAGATTCCGTTGTGCTTTCAGGATCACATCCTGAACCAGGTCCTCGGCAGTGTGCGAATCTTCAACACGACCTCGAACGAAACGACGCAATCGTTCGGCGATCTCATTCCAGAACAGTCCGTCCGTCGCTGCATCCTTTGATTTAGACGACATCGCCGTCATTGTTTGAGAGACACTTGTGTTGGTCATCATCAGTTGCCTTATATTCAAGCCAGAGCCTCGGCTGACACTCCGCATATTCTGCCTGAGAGCCAAATTCGGTTCATTGGATGTATTTGTTCTGAGCCATGTGTACGGTTGCGAACGGGACTTTGTCGAAAAAAAGTCGCCTAAAAACAGAGGCAACGTGGGAATCCATTTTGGGACTCACGTCCCCCGCTCGCCGGAAAGCCGGCGAGCCGCGAGACGTCAGTCTCCGGATAGTGTTTTCGCAATCATTTGTTATACGCCAAAATTTACCAATGGGTGCTTACGACGTGCAACAGGAACGTCTTGACATCCGTACCAGCGGCGGCACGCCGCTCCAGTTCCGCAGATTCCTGCTCAGAAAGCATAAGAGTGAGATTCATTGCACTTCTGGCTCCTTAATGACTGTTGCCATGAAGCCAGTCCCTTGTGATCCATTCGAGTAAAAGCCAGGCATCAATGAGATGCCATACTTTGGTAATCGTTCCTTCACTTACACTGCGACACGGGTTTGGGCCCGAAGTGCAGATCGCGTTCGATCGGCAAGCCCATGGGGCCTCGGATGGATTCCAGTTCCTGAAGCGACAAAGTAGCCGAGCTCGCGTTCTTGCCCGATTCAGACAAACGGGTTGTTTGGCGACCTCTCGATCAGAATGCAGATTCAGCAAGGAATCAGGTTGCAGCCCATCACCTTGGCTTTGTTCCCAGATGCGTACGAAGAACGACAATGAAAACTGATTCCAGCCCGCCTGAATCTCTTGTCGGACGAAATCCAGAAATGCCTCCAGTTCAGTGATCGTGACACTCATGTCATTCCTCCGATTCCTGACGTGGATGGAGTTCATCCGAACTCAACGGTCGCTGACCTTGTCCACGGATACGCAGGATCTTGACTTCATCGGGATTCAGTTTCAAGATCATCCGATAGGTGTTGCCTTTGCGAGTTTTGAAGAACGCCTGTCGCAGTTCGACACCAAGCACTTCTGATTCCGGGGCAATGGAATAGGCTTCCGGTGAGCGTTTGAGTCCAATCTATGCCTTCTCGAAGGCCGCCAAAAGTGCAGCGGCTCCGCGAGGCGATTTGTCGTAGAGCCAGCCTATGATGGAGTCCAGATCGGCGACGGCACGGGGAAGAATCCGAATGCGGTAATTCCTCATGTGTCGCTGGTCAGTTTGTATTTGGCTCGGATGTCAGCAATGACGTCGTCCACTGGAGTTCCGGTCTCACCACGTTCGATATCGCGTAGTGACGCTTTGACGGCCAGTGCATCATCCTGCAATTGCAGCGGATCCGAATTCTGGTGTTTCCATTCATCCAGCAGATCATCCAGCTCCAGCTTCGCCCCGCCGTTTTGAATACGAGCAGCAGCGTACGTCTGAAAACGCTGCAATTCCTGTGTCGATGTTGGCATGGTCATTTTCTCCTGTGTGTCCCACAAGTATATCTGTGTTTAGGCATGACGGTCAACGAGTTTCGAATGGACGCTCGAATCGAAGGGTTTGAAAGTCCCCCGAGCCAAAAGCTCACCAGCAAAGCAGAGGTTTGGGCGACAGTGGATGGCATCGCCGTGTCAAACACAATCAGGGGACTGACGTCCCCCGCTCGCCGGGAACCGGCGAGCCGCGAGACGTCAGTCTCCGGTTTTTGCGATATGGAGG
>Ga0209390_10001317_pt1 | contig 48763 bp, 45 predicted proteins | sample BON01_FD_187212 | JGI IMG/M metagenome (GOLD analysis project Ga0209390, IMG submission 187212) | Freshwater microbial communities from Lake Bonney liftoff mats and glacier meltwater in Antarctica - BON-01 (SPAdes) (version 2) | ecosystem: Environmental > Aquatic > Freshwater > Ice > Glacier...
AACCATTACCGACAACCAAAACGAAGGAGAAACCTAACCAGAAACATTGAACGACACGCCAACCTCAGCGGCCTGAAAACCGGCCAAGATGGTTGTCGCGCGCGGACAAGGTGGTTGACGTTCTACAAACGACAAAGGACCCCCTTCATGGATGATCTCTCCGATGCAAATCCCTTTAGCCAAGTTCCGATTGAAATTACCATCTCGGTTGGACGCGCGCGCCCTCAGGTCCGTGAGCTGTTAAAGCTGGAAAAAGACGCGGTTTTGGCGCTTGACAGACGCGTGGACGATCCTGTCGAGCTATGGGTTGGGGATAGGCTGATCGCGCGCGGCGACCTCGAAGAGATGGACGGTGAAAACGCGGGGCGGCTGGCGGTGCGACTAACCGAAGTCGCCAATCTGCGCGGAGGATTGTGATGCAAAGAGTGGCCTGCACAGTGGCGTTCATTCTGCTGTGCGCCTTTCCCGCTCAAGCCCAGCAAATGACCCTCGATTTTGGCGATGGGGCATCACTTTCAGAGCGAGCGGTGCAACTGTTGGCCTTGGTCACGGTGCTAAGTTTGGTGCCTGGCCTTGCTATCATGGTGACCTGTTTTCCCTTTATCGTCACGGTTTTGTCTATTTTGCGCCAAGCCATCGGCCTGCAGCAATCGCCACCGAATATGTTGATCGTAAGCCTGGCGCTTTTTCTGACTTGGTTTGTGATGGAACCTGTCTTCAATGAGGCATGGGTAAATGGTGTCCAGCCCCTGACAGAAAACAAACTGGCCATTGATGAGGCCTTAACCGCGACGATCGCACCGTTTCGCGTTTTCATGGCCGCAAGAATGGACCCCGATACGTTTGCCGCCATGCAAGCCTTGCGCCCGGGTGAAATATCAACACCGGTTGACGCACATCTTTCGCTTTTAGTTCCGTCATTTTTGCTGTCCGAAATACAGCGGGCTTTTGAAATTGGTTTCCTGATTTACCTGCCATTTCTCATTATCGACTTGGTCGTGGCAGCAGTCCTCATGTCTATGGGGATGATGATGGTTCCGCCCGCCGTTGTCTCAATGCCCTTCAAACTGGCCTTCTTTGTGGTGGCGGACGGTTGGGCCTTGGTTTCAGGTGCCTTGGTCAGAAGTTTCTCATAGCAAAGCTATCGCTCACAAATCAAAAAGCGGGGCGGATCAGGCTTAAGACAGTGCCATTGCTCGCAATTACGACAATAAGTGGCGCAAACACCAAGGCGCCGCAAAACTTACCGCGCCCGCAAAGACTGGCCGCATTTTCACCCTCATCACGCAGTGTCGTTCACCACCCCCATAAACTCCCGCCATTCCCCCTTACTCATGCCCGAAGTCTCTTGCGTCACCTCTTCGCCCTTCAGCATCCGCCGCACACACTCAATCGCCTTCCCGCTCAGCGTCGCCCCGCCCATCCGGTAATCTTCAAACGCGGCAAAAGCGATTGGCACCCAATCGGCCACAACCTTACAAATCACATCGGCATAAACCCGAATTTCATATTGCGCATGAGCATCCGCCCGTAGGCGCAAAAAGTGGAACAAGTTGTGCAAATCGACCTTCCAATACCATTGGGTATAGATATTGGCAGGCAGGTTCATACGCGCCAACTCGCGCGCCAAACCTTGCTGGCCATCTTGAGAGAGCATCGCCTCATAATGATCATAGGCGGTGTTCGAATCGCGTTTCAGCATTTCCAACACCCTCGCAGCCTCTTCGCCTTCCAAAACCGCACCCCGGCCTTGGTTGTTGACCACCGATTGCGCGGCAAGTTGGTCAGGTGCAGGGATGTAAAACTCGCGGTCCAAAATAGAGTAGCGCGCGGAATATTCGTTCACATTGGCGGTGCGGTGGCGGATCCATTGGCGCGCCACAAACACCGGAAGTTTAACGTGCAGCTTGATCTCGCACATCTCAAACGGGGTGGAATGCCAGTGGCGCATCAAGTAGCGGATCAGGCCTTCGTCATTGGAAACATGTTTGGTTCCAGCACCATAGCTGACACGGGCCGCCTGTACGATGGCCGCATCGTCGCCCATATAATCAATCACCCGGACAAAGCCGTGATCCAGCACTTCATGCGCGTGGTAAAGATGCGCCTCCATCCCTTCGCTCACCGCGCGCAGGGTGGGTTTGGGTGTGGCCCGCTGGGCGGCAATTTCGGCAAGCTGATCGTCAGATAGGGGCATGGCGGCCTCACTCAGAAATAGGGTTCAGGGGGGTGGCCCCAGATCTATGGGGCGCGTGGTTGCAGCATACGAGATAGGGGGGGGGAGGAGCAAGGGCAGCCAACCCTGCTTTTGCCGATCTCTTTTTGCGAGTACCGCAAGGTTCACGCGTCCGCGACGCCGCCAAAGCCCACCCCCCCCTCGCCTTTGCCGCATTTCCCCCTATAGTCGGCTCAGGTTAAGGAGACACATATGCCCATCACATATCTACACACCATGGTTCGCGTTTTGGATCTGGAAAAATCCATCGCGTTTTTCAAGCTGTTAGGGCTGGTTGAAACCCGCCGCTATGACAATGAAAAGGCGCGGTTTTCGCTGATTTTCATGGCACCGCCAAATCAGCCGGATTGCCCGGTAGAGCTGACCTATAACTGGGACGGCGACGAAGGCTTGCCAAGCGATGGCCGCCATTTTGGCCATCTGGCCTACCGCGTTGATAACATCTATGAAACTTGCGCCAATTTGGCCGCCAATGGTGTCGTCATCAACCGTCCGCCGCGTGATGGGCATATGGCCTTTGTGCGCAGCCCCGACAATATCTCAGTAGAATTGCTGCAAGCGGGCGACGCCTTGGCCCCCGCAGAACCTTGGGCCAGTGCTGCAAATATCGGGCATTGGTAAGGGGTTAGCTGTTCAACAGCGCCATCGCCGCCGCATGAATATCTGCATTGGCGGCGGCCAAAACCTGGCCGCCCTGATGCGCAGACCCGCCTTGCCAATTGGTCACCATGCCGCCTGCCGCCTCAATCACCGCAATAGGTGCTTGCACATCATAGGTCTGCAACCCGGCCTCAATCACCAAATCCACCTGCCCCGCGGCCAGCAAAGCATAGCCGTAACAATCCATCCCATAGCGCACGAGGCGAACCTTCGGCACCACCCGGCGAAAGGCAGCCCCTTCCTCAGGGTTGCCCACTTCAGGAAAGGTCGACAGCATAATCGCTTGTGACAGGCTGCGCGGCGCACGGGCGCGCAGTGCCGCTGTCCCCATCGGGCCAGTCACCTGCGCCACGCCAAAACCACCTTCAAACCGTTCTTGAATATAGGGTTGGTCAATCACCCCGTAAATCGGCCCCGTCGCATCTGCGATCGAAATCAATACGCCCCAGGTTGGCGTCCCCGACAAATAGCCCCGCGTGCCATCAATCGGGTCCAGCACCCAAGTCAGGCCTGATGTACCGGTCGTGGTGCCAAATTCCTCGCCCAAAATGCTGTCTTGCGGGCGGCGGCGGGCCAAAATGGCACGCATCGCTTGCTCACAAGCGCGGTCAGCCACGGTGACCGGGTCAAAATGCGTGGTTTCCTTGGTATCAGCCGTCAATCCCGGCGTGCGAAAATGCGCCAAGGTAGCAATCCGCGCCGCATCGGCCAACTCTGCCGCAGTGGCCCGAATATCGTCCATTTCCGTTTGGGTAAGCATCAGTTTTCCCTTGCAAAGCACCCAATCGCGCTAACCGTTTCAGCGCCGCCGGTCAATATAAACCGGCAGCCGCCAAAGGGTAAAACCGCGCGGATTTAAGCAGCTTCGCTCAACACACGCGCCAGATCAAACAGGCGGCGGCGCTGTGCTTCGGGGATCGCGTAATAGGACCGGACCAACTCCAGCGCCTCTTTGTCGGCCAGCATGTCGCCTTCAACGCCGCGCGGAACCTCGCGCTTGTCATCAATACCTTCAAAGAAAAAGCTGATCGCCACGCCAAGGACTTCGGCAATATCCCAAAGCCGCGAGGCGGACACACGGTTCATCCCGGTTTCATACTTCTGAATCTGCTGAAACTTGATTCCTACGCGGTCTGCCAACTGCTGCTGGGTCATGCCTACCATCCAACGACGATGGCGAATACGTTTACCAACATGGGCGTCTACAGGGTGTTTCATCAAGAACTCCATCAATAAATTTACAACCATTACCCTCTAACAAGCAAAAATCGTGCCAAAGCCTGCCCGTGTTCTAATTTTACTGAAAAATCCAATCTTCCGCGGACAAACCTGTCCAATTAGACAGGTGGTCTTGTCGATAAAAACATGGGGTCCGCGGACTGGGGTAGCTCTCCCAACAGGTGCTCAAAAATAGCACAACTCGCTACATGCGTGCTTTTCATTATGCAATGCAATTTGCAACGATCTCGGTCATTTATTCGCAAATTGCAAAAATAGGCGCTCTGGCTATTGCCGCGATTGCCGCGTATTTTCGATAAAACTGCCTAAAACGGATATAAACCATGCACGCTTTTCAACTTGAAACCTATGATGTCCCACCTTGCCTGCGCGACATTCCTTGCCCCCAACCCCACGCCAATCAGGTCCAAGTGCAGATCATGGCATGCGGCTTGAACTTTGCCGATTTGCTGATGCTCCGCGGCAGCTACCAAGAGCGCCCCACCCTGCCCTTCACCTTAGGTATGGAGCTGGCCGGCGTGGTTACAGCCTTGGGGTCAAGCGTGACATCCCTGTCAATTGGCCAGCGCGTGGCGGTCTTTGCAGGCATGGGCGGCCTTGCCGAAACAGGCTGTTTTCCCGCCGATGCCTGCACACCGATCCCGGATGAGATGAGCTTTACCGACGCCGCCGCCTTTCAAATCACCTATGGCACCAGCCATCTGGCGCTGGATCACCGCGCGCGGCTTCAAGCGGGTGAAACCTTGCTGGTCATGGGGGCTGCAGGCGGCGTAGGGTTAACGGCGGTTGAAATTGGCAAGCGTATGGGCGCGCGCGTCATCGCCATGGCGCGCGGTGCTGAAAAACTGGCCATCGCAAAAGCTGTCGGCGCCGATCATCTGATCGACAGCGACACCCCAGATTTGCGCACAGCCCTGATGGATCTGGGCGGGGTCGATGTGGTCTATGACGCCGTCGGTGGCCCGGCTTTTACCCAAGCCATGCGCGCCACCAAACCCGAAGGGCGGCTGATCCCGATTGGTTTTGCCGGCGGCGAGGTGCCGCAAATCCCCGCCAACCACTTGCTGGTCAAAAACCTAACCGTGATCGGGCTTTACTGGGGCGGCTACCCCAAATTTGCGCCCAAAACCTTGTCCCGCAGCATGGCCACCTTGTTTGACTGGTACAAAACCGGCGGCCTGCGCCCGCATATCAGCCACCAACTCCCGCTGTCTCGCGCAGCCGAAGCCTTGGAGCTGCTGCGCACGCGCAAATCCACCGGAAAAATTGTGGTCACAATCCAAGACGTTTGATTTCATCTTTGCCCAAATACTCCCGCCGGAGGTAAAGGTTTCGGCCAAACCATCCCAGGCAAATCTGAAACAACACCAAGATCGCTCTCAGTCTTTCAAAAAAACCGGGGCCGTCATGCTGGCCGGAATGTCTGCCCCCAAACGCGATAGAATCGTGGGGGCAAGACTCAGCTGATCCAGCAACACCTCGGGGCTTGGCCCTTTCGCTGGGCCAAAATAATACAGCGCGAAATCTTGCTGATCCTCACCCGCGCCGCCGTGATGGCCGCGCATTGATTGGCCGTGATCTGCGGTCACAATCACCTCATAGCCCGCACGGCGCCAGCGGTCGATCCACGGCGCAAGCGACGCATCCATCGCATAAACAGCATGGTCCATTTCACCGCAATCATGGCCAAAGCGGTGGCCCATACTGTCCAACGTGCAAGTGTGCAGCATACCGTATTGCAGGCCAAACCGCTCGGTCAGCATTGTCAGCGTGGCAAACAGGTCATTATCGGCGGGCGTCGCCTGATTGGTCAGATTGTAACCATACATAGAATGAAAGCGCCCGTGGTTGATGCTGGTGCTGTCCGGCTCATCATATTCCAAGTCATGCACCGGATCAAACGGCGCGCGGTTGAAAAACTCTGACCAAAAGCTGTGGGCAACAGCCCCCGTCACACCGCCAGCCTTGCGGGTTTGGCTAAAGATATCTGGCAAATCCAGCCGCTTAACCGCCTCATTTCCCCAAGTGCCATGCACCTGTGGCGGCACCCCGGTGTGAATGGTGGCATAGCACGACGCCGAGGTGGACGGCAGCGTCGCCCGCATTTTCCAGACCTGCGCGTCGCCTTGCGCGACCCAGCCTTCAAGATTGCCAAACAAGCGCCGCCAATTGCGGTACGGCACACCGTCAAGGATGATGAGAAGGAGTTTTTGGGCCATAATTGAACCTTGGGCGTTGCCGTCAAAGGCGGAGCCTCCGGCGGGGATATTTGTGAACAGATGATGGGGCGGGCGGGTTTAGTTTCCCGCCGCCTCCATTTTGCGGTTGGCGATGGTGCGTTCCAGCCAGCCCAGTTCCATTTCAGGGACCGAAGACAAGAGCAGATCGGTGTAATCATCAAAGGGGGGGGCCAGCACATCGGTTTTGCTGCCATAGCGCACGACCCGGCCTTGATACATCACCGCGATGCTGTCCGCGATGGCGCGCACCGTGGCAAGGTCGTGGGTGATGAACAAATAGGCTACGTTTTCAATCTTTTGCAGGTTGAGCAGCAGCTTGAGGATGCCATCCGCAACCAGCGGGTCTAGCGCCGATGTCACCTCATCGCAGATGATTATTTTGGGTTTGGCGGCAAGCGCGCGGGCAATACAAACCCGCTGTTTTTGCCCGCCCGACAGCTCGGCAGGATAGCGGTCAAGAAAGCCCTCGCCCATCTCAATCTCTTCGAGCAATTCCTGAATGCGCTGTTTTTTCGCATCGCCGCGCAGTCCAAAATAAAATTCCAGCGGGCGCCCAATAATCGTGCCAACCGTTTGGCGCGGGTTCATCGCAACATCGGCCATCTGATAGATCATCTGAACCTCGCGCAAATCTTCGCGGGTGCGCGCCTCAAAGTCGGGCGCAAGGGTGCGACCATTAAAGGTAATCAACCCTTCCGAGGGTGGCAACAGCCCCGTAATCACGCGGGCGAGAGTTGATTTTCCCGACCCGGATTCGCCGACAATCGCCAAGGTTTGCGCCTCGGGCAGCTCTACCGTCACGTTCTTCAGCACATCAAGCTTGGTGCCGCGATAGCGCGCCGTGATCCCCTTGACCGACAGCACCGGGGCGCCGCCCGATTTTTCCTGATGGTCGATGGACCGCACGGACACCAAAGCCTGCGTATAGGCCTTGCTGGGCGCGTTGATGATATGATCAGTGGTGCCATATTCCACCATCTTGCCGCCTTGCAGCACCAAGATATGGTCGGCAACCTGCGCCACAACAGCCAGATCATGGGTGATGTAAAGGGCGGCCACGCCCGTATCGGCAATCGCTTCTTTGATCGCGGCAAGCACTTCGATTTGCGTGGTCACATCAAGCGCTGTGGTGGGTTCGTCAAACACCACAAGGTCAGGTTTCGGGCAAAGCGCCATCGCGGTCATCACGCGCTGCAATTGGCCGCCCGACACTTGGTGCGGATAGCGGTTACCGATGGTTTCCGGTTTGGGCAGGCCCAACCGCGCAAACAAAGAAATCGCGCGTTCTTCGGCATCTGATTTGCTCATCAACCCATGGTGCAGTGTGGCTTCAATCACCTGTTCCATCAGCTTTTTCGCCGGGTTAAAGGCGGCGGCGGCGGATTGCGCGACATACGTCACCTCACGCCCGCGCAAGGACCGCAAACCCGCAGGCCCGGCCAGCATGATATCACGCCCGTTAACGAACACCTCGCCGCCCGTGATGCGCACCCCGCCCCGACCATAGGCCATCGACGACAGCCCGATGGTGGATTTCCCCGCCCCGGATTCGCCAATCAGCCCCAGCACCTTGCCCTTTTCCACCTTGAAAGACACGCCTTCAACGATGGTAATATTGCGCGGGGCTTCGCCGGGTGGATAGGCGGTGGCCTCAATCTTCAGGCCTTTGACCTCTAGTAAGCTATCGCTCATCCGCGGCCCCCTTTCAGGCTGGTGGTCCGGTTCAGCACCCAATCCGCGACCAGATTGACCGAGATGGCTAGCGTGGCGATAGCGAATGCCGGGATCAACGCGGCAGAAATGCCGTAGACAATGCCCTCTTTGTTTTCCTTCACAATGCCGCCCCAATCGGCCAAGGGCGGTTGCACGCCCAGCCCGAGGAACGACAGGGTTGAGATGAACAGCACCGCGAAAATAAAGCGCAGGCCCATTTCAGCCACCAAAGGCGACAGCGCGTTTGGCAAAATCTCACGGAAAATGATCCACAATTGCTTTTCGCCCCGCAGGCGTGCGGCCTCAACATAATCCATCACGGTAATATCCACAGCCACGGCGCGCGAAAGGCGAAACACCCGCGTGCTGTCCAACACGCCCATCACGATGATAAGCACCGGCAGTGATACCGGCAGCACCGACAGCACTACAAGCGCCGAAATCAACGACGGGATCGACATCATCAGATCAACCAATCGGCTTAGGGCTTGATCAACCCAGCCGCCCTTAACCGCCGCGAAAAACCCCAAAACCGAGCCCATGCCAAACGACAGCATGGTCGCCGCCGCCGCCACGAAAATCGTGGTTTGCCCGCCCCAGATCATCCGTGACAACATATCCCGGCCAATCGTATCGGTGCCCAGCCAATGCGCAGACGACGCAGGCTCCCAACTGTCGCCCACGATCTCGGCCATGCCATAAGGGGCAATCCAACCTGCAAAAATCGCGGCGCCAAAATATAGCCCGGTAAAGAAAAGCCCGATCAGGGCCGAAAGCGGAATACGGGTCATTTCGGATGCCTCAAGCGCGGGTTGGCAAGAATGGAAACCACATCCGCCACCAGATTAAGGCCGATATACACAGCCGCAAAAACAAGGCCGCAGGCCTGCACCACAGGCACATCGCGCTTGGCCACATGGTCCACCAAATACTGGCCCATGCCAGGATACACAAACACCACCTCCACCACGACCACGCCCACCACCAGATAGGCAAGGTTAATCATAACCACATTCACCACAGGGGCGATGGCATTGGGAAACGCGTGGCGCGCGATGATGGTAAACTTGCGCAAACCCTTCAGCTCGGCGGTTTCAACATAGGCCGATTGCATGACGTTCAAAATCGCCGCCCGCGTCATCCGCATCATATGGCCCAACACCACAAGCACCAAAACCAACACCGGCATGGAAATCGCATACAGTTTTTCGCCCAAGCTCATCCCGTCATAAACCGTGGCCAGTGACGGAAACCACTGCAACTGCACCGACAAGAAATATACCGCGATATAGCCCAACAGAAATTCCGGCACCGAAACGGTCGCCAGCGTGATGGTGGAAATAAGCCGATCGGGCCAGCGCCCTTGATAGCGCACCGCGATCAGCCCCAGAATAATAGCAGATGGCACCGCAATAAACGCGGCGACACTGGCCAAAAACAGCGTGTTGCCAAGGCGCTTGCCCATGGCGGTCGCAATATCTTGGCCATTGGTCAGCGCTTTGCCCAAATCACCCTGCGCAATGCCGCCCAGCCAGTTCAGATAGCGGGTCAGTGCGGGTTGGTCCAACCCTAGCTCTGTCCGCAAATTGGCAAGCGATTGCGGGGTTGCGGATTGGCCCAAAATACTTTGGGCCACATCGCCGGGCAAAATTTGGGTGCCAACAAAAATCAGCACCGACGCCGCCAGAAGCAGCAGGAGGCCCAGCGCTAAGCGCTGGGCAACCAAGTTGATTACCGGATGCATGATCCGATCACGCGAACCAAGTCGTGGACGAAGCAAATCCGTTTACCATTTCGCCGTTCGGATTTGGCTCCCAACCCATAACCTTGTCGCTGACGGCGTCGATAAAGTCGTTGAACATCGGGCAGATAACGCCGCCCTCTTCGTTCACGATTTTGTTGATCTGCGCATAGAGGTCTTTGCGTTTTGCCAGATCGGTTTCACTGCGGGCAGACAAAATCAGGGCATCGACATCCGGACGACGGAACGCAGTATCGTTCCAGTCCGCAGTGGACAGATACGCCGTTGTCCACATCTGATCTTGCACAGGGCGACCGCCCCAATACGACGCGCAGAACGGCATAACGTTCCAAACATCCGACCAATAACCATCATCCGGCACCCGCTTGATAACCAGCGGAATACCCGCAGCTTGTGCCGATTGCTGGAACAACGCCGCCGCATCCACCGCACCTGGGAAGGCTGTGTCCGCAACGATCAGCTCAATCGGGCTACCATCATGGCCGGACGCTGCGTAATGCTCTTTGGCCTTTTCAATGCTGAATTCACGCTGCGCAAACGCATCGTCAAACAGCGGATAGGCCGCATTGATCGGGCTGTCATTGCCCAAGCCACCATAGCCATCAAGGATCTTGTCGACCATTTCTTGGCGGTTAACGGCATATTTCAGCGCCAGACGCAGATCATTATTGTCAAACGGCGCAGTATCGGTCCGCATGATAAAGACATAGTGGCCGCGACCAGAAATGTTCTTCACCTCAACGCTTGGCGAACGGCCCAGCAATTTAGCAACCTTTGGATCAATCCGGTTGATGATATGCACCTGACCCGACTGCAAAGCCGAGGTCCGTGCAGTTGAATCGTTGATAACAAGGATTTCGACCGCATCATAATGGCCGCGCGTAGTGTCCCAGTCGTCTGCGTTTTTGGTAAAGGCATAGCGTACGCCCGCCTCTGCCGATGCCAGCTTGTACGGGCCTGTACCAATTGCAGCGCTCGGGTCGTCAAAGCCACCGTTGGGCTGAATGACCAAGTGATAATCTGAAATCAGGTACGGCAGGTCCGAGTTGCCAGACGCAAGCGTCAGAACAACCGAATTGCCATCAACCGCAATATCGGTGATGCCCTTCATGATGCCCAGCGCGCCAGATTTCGAATTCTCATCCGAGTGGCGGCGCAAGGTCTGTGCTACGTCTTCGGCAGTCAAGTCAGCGCCATTGTGGAACTTAACGCCCTGACGGATGTTGAATGTCCAGACGGTGCTATCTGCGTTCGGAGAAAAGCTTTCGGCCAAACGTGGTTCGATCTCGCCGATCGCGGAAACCTCAACAAGGATATCACCCCATTGACGGACAACCGAGAATGGAACCGGGCTATCCGACAGACCGGGGTCAAGCGTATCAGTGGTTTCACCACCACCCAAACCAATCTTCAGCGTGCCGCCCTTTTTCGGCTCGCCCGCAGCATAGGCAGGTGCGCCCATGGTCGCCAGCGCGCCAATGGCAGCAGCCCCGCCCATAAAGCCACGACGGCTCAGGCGTGCGGCATCAATCCGGTCAATAAGTTTTGCTAGGTCGTCTTTCATCGTAATCTCCCTGTTCAGCATTTGCTGTTTTTGTTGTCTACTCAGTCAATAAAGCCGCTTAGGCCATGACAGGCAACATTTACTTTTATCCCGCGCGGGTTATTTAGCGAAAATCTTGCTGCGTGGCCTGTTGGCGTTTGGCTGCACAGGTTGGCATATTGCCGCGTTCACAACCCTACCTTGTCCTCTCCGTTCGCCCAGCGCCCCCATTCAAATAAAATTACGCGGCACGCTTTCATTAAACTCCCGTTCAAAAACAAGGGTTTCGCCTTCCCAAGCGCGCAAGGTGGCATGAAAAACCAAGGCCTCGGGCGCGCTGCGCATTTCAGCCACCGCATGGGTGCGAATGTGCCAGCCCCCGCGTAATTGGTGCTGCTCCCAATCACAGCGCGCAACCGCATGGCCGGGGTCAGCCGGGTCCACCTCAAACCGCTCAACCATATTTTCCTCAACCATCAACCCATGTTCAAGCGATTCCATCCGCCCGGAACGATCCTCCACCACCAGTGCGACACGCCCTGAAATCAGGTCCGTCTCCACCCGCCGCGCGGCATGTGCGGGGGTGTGCGCGCGCATTTCGGCAGGCTTGGCCGAGGTCGGTTCCGGCGGCACCCATTCATCCGCCCCCACGCCCTCATGCACGGGCAAAATCAAACTCCCCTCCAGCAGCGTCAAGGTCGCAGCCTCGGGGCTGGGCCAAACAAACGGCCAATAGGTGGTGGACAAGGCAAGTCGCAAATGATGGCCCGGCGCCAGACAATAGGCCATCTCATCCAGCACGACCTCCGCCTCCACCGCCTCACCGGGGGGCAAATGGCTGGGGTTTTCCATGCTATCCCGGTGGCACAGGTTCAGCATCCCATGCGCAATCCGCACCGACGTGCCATCTGGGGCCACATCACACAGCCGCGCCACAATAAACGCGCGCGGCTGGTCCGACCGCAGCCGCAACCGCAACCGCGCCGCCCCCAGCATCGCCAAAGGGGCCTCCACCACCGCTGCGTCAAAACACACCGACAGCGCATCATCGCGCGCCTGATCCCCCGGCATTTCCGCGCACAAACCCATCGGGAAAAACTCGCCCGCGCTCAGCCCAAGGTCAGGCCGGGTGCAAACGGCGGTGTCCAACGCCCCCCCCGCCCCACCCAAAACGCCGCCCGCCGTCAGCGCCAACACCTGCGCCTCCACCCGCGCCGATGGCAAAACGGCCTCTGCCACCCAACGCCCCGCGCGGTACTTGGCAGATGCGTCAGGTGCTGCACTGTCCAACATCCAAACCCGGTAGGCGGGGTCATCCTCGGCCCCATTCTCCACCCCCTTCAACCACCGATCCCACCACCGCAGCGCTTCATCCAGAAAACCAATCGCAGGCCCAGGCACCGCCTCATGCGGATATTGATGCACCCATGGCCCCACAATCGCCTTGGCCCCCGCAACACCCCGCACCAAATGCGCCGAGGTGTTCATGTAATTGTCCGCCCAGCCTGAAAAACTCAACACCGGCACCTGCACCTGGTCAAAATCCTCACAGATCGACCCGTGCTTCCAATAGGCATCCCGCGCCTGATGCCCCGCCCAGCACGGCGCCAAAAACGGCTCTGCCTCCAGCCGCGCCAACCAATCCGCCCGCCACCCGCTCCGCAACACAGGGTCGGCGGGCCGTGAGGAATAGGACAACATCACCGCCCCCCAGCCCAAATTCTCACCCAGCAAACACCCACCTTTGAAATGGATATCATCGGCAAAACGGTCGGTGGTTGAACACACCGTCACCACCGCCTTCAACGCCTCTGGCTGCAAATAGGCAGTCTGCAAACAGTTAAACCCACCCCAGCTTTTGCCCATCATCCCCACGGCCCCCGAACACCAGTCTTGTGCGGCCAACCACGCAATCACATCGCAGGCGTCTTGCAACTCTTGCGCGGTATACTCATCGGTCATCAACCCGTCGCTGTCCCCATTCCCCCGCATATCCACCCGCACCGCAGCATACCCATGCCCTGCAAAATACGGATGCATCCGCGCATCGCGCCCCCGCGTCCCATCGCGCTTGCGGTAAGGGATATATTCCAAAATCGCCGGCACTGGCATTGGCTCGGGGCCGGGCCCCACCGCCCGCCAAATCCGCGCCGACAATCGGCACCCATCCGGCATCACAATGCCCACATCTTCCTCAACCATCACCTCAAACGGAAATTCCGTAACCACCCGCATCCCACACCCCCCAAAGTTTCATCTTTGCAAAAATACTCACCTGTCCCCGCCCCCAAGCAAGGCGTCGCAAAAGGAACAGACCACCCATGCCAACCCGGTCATCAAAGACACAGGCACCCCCCAAGGCAAGCGCAAAGCCATGCCCGATGCTAAGAATTGAAAAGAGGCCCGCAATGACCAAACCAAACATCCTCATCCTGATGGTCGACCAACTCAACGGCACCCTCTTTCCCGATGGCCCCACCGATTGGCTTCACGCGCCCAATCTGCGCAAACTCGCCCAACAATCGGTGCGCTTTGCCAACGCCTATACCGGCTCGCCGCTCTGTGCTCCGGGGCGCGCCAGCTTTATGTCGGGCCAACTGCCCTCGCGCACCCGCGTTTACGACAATGCGGCAGAGTTTCAGTCTGATATCCCCTGCTTCACCCACCACCTGCGCCGCGCGGGTTATGAATGCACGCTATCGGGCAAAATGCACTTCGTCGGCCCCGACCAGATGCACGGGTTTGAGCACCGCCTCACGACCGACATCTACCCCGCCGATTTCGGCTGGACCCCCGATTACCGCAAACCGGGGGAACGCATTGATTGGTGGTATCACAACCTAGGCTCCGTCACCGGCGCAGGCGTCGCCGAAATCACCAACCAGCTTGAATACGATGATGATGTCGCCCACCAAGCCCGCCAAAAACTGTTTGATTTGTCGCGCGGCAACACCTCCGGGGGCGAAGCCCGCCCGTGGTGCCTAACCGTAAGCTTCACCCACCCGCATGACCCTTATGTCGCGCGCCGCAAATATTGGGATCTCTACAATGATTGCGCGCATCTCGATGCCCCTGATGCCATCCCCTACGCCGACCAAGACCCCCATAGCAGGCGCCTGATTGACGCCTGCGATACCGACAAATTCACCATCACAGCAGATAACATCCGCCGCGCCCGCCAAGGCTATTTCGCCAACATCTCCTACATTGATGATAAAATCGGTGAAATCCTGCAAACGCTGCAAGATACTCGGCAAGAGGCAATCATCATCTTCGCCTCCGACCACGGCGATATGCTGGGTGACCGCGGCCTTTGGTTCAAAATGAACTTTTTCGAAGGCTCGGCCCGCGTCCCCCTCATGATCTGCGCCCCCGGCCTTACCCCGCATCTCACAACCACGCCCGTCTCCACCATCGACGTCACCCCGACACTCTGCGATCTGGCAGGCATTGATATGTCAGCGGTTATGCCGTGGACCGATGGCATCAGCCTTCTACCGCTGGCGAAAGGCACCGAACGCACCGAACCCGTCGCCGTTGAGTACGCCGCCGAAGGCTCAATCACCCCATTGGTCATGCTGCGCTATGGCAAATGGAAATACACCCGCTGCTTGGCCGACCCCGACCAGTTGTTTGATATTGAGGCCGACCAGCAAGAGCGCACAAACCTCGCCACCCACCCCGCCCATGCAGGCACGCTGCAAACCCTGCGGGCAAAGTCAGAAAAACGCTGGAACCTAGATGCCTTTGACGCCGCCGTCCGCGAAAGCCAAGCCCGCCGCTGGGTGGTCTATGAAGCGCTGCGCCAGGGTGGCTATTACCCGTGGGATTTCCAACCTCTGCAAAAAGCGTCCGAACGTTACATGCGCAACCACATGGACCTCAACACGCTAGAGGAAAACAAGCGTTTCCCGCGCGGGGAATAACCCGCTTCGTGTGCCGGGGGCGGTCAGCGCCGTCCCCGGCAGGTCAAACTTGACAAAGCGCGCCACCAGCGCTGCCGGAACAGTTGCCCGCTCCCTCAGCCTGTCGCCAGCCACGCCCGCGCCGCGTCCAGCTCCTCCAAATCAAACGTCCGCAGTTTGGTCGCCACAAACGCCCCCGCAGCCTTGGTCAATGGGCTAAGCCAACCCATATCCGAAACCACGGCGCAATGGGTGATATGGGGGATAATCTTGATGTCAAACTTCATCCCCTTCCACAGCATCATCGGATCAAAGCCCTGAAAATCCTCTATGATCTCCAGCAGTTTGATCTTGTTATGTTTGGCCACAAAATCCTCCAACGGCCCGGAAAGCGCGTCGAAATCCGCCTCCGTCACCTTGCCCGACACTGTAAACTCAAAGGTCTTGGTCGCATCAATTGCCCGAAAGCTGGTAGCCATGATAGGTTCCTCCATTTGCGTGAAGGTTCAATGTACCACGCCCAAGTCAGCGCAACCCTGCGCTAGATCAATACCGCACGCCTTCCACCCGTGTCCGCATTAAAATTCAGTTAAGAAAAATACGATAATCCATATATTTCAGATACTTAAAAAAACGTCCGCGCGCGATTCCTCACGCGGTCTGATCGGCCAAAATCACCTCAGCCCCCTTCCACCCCATCAAAATGGCCGGCGCGTTAGTATTGCCTGCGATCAAATTTGGAAACGCCGATGCATCACAAACCCGCAGCCCCTCAACCCCCAAAACCCGCAGCCGATTATCCACCACATCCCCCATCCGACAGGTACAAGACGGGTGATAAACCGTCCCCGACCGCGCCCGAAAATCAGCGATCAAATCCGCGTCCGAAACCACCTCCGGCCCCGGCCGCAATTCTTCGGCAATCACCTCGGCCATCGGCCCTTGGGCGGCAATTTTGCGGATAAATTTCACCGCTGCCAACATCTCGGCCACGTCATGATCGGTCGAAAAAGCGTTCCCCACGATCTGAGGCGGCGCAAACGGATCGGCCCCCCTAATTTTCAACCACCCCCGCGATGTTGGCCTGCAATTTGACAGCCCAATCGACAGCCCCGAAAACGGGTCCGGCGTCAACAAAGGCCGCTCACCCACCTTTGGAACCAAAGTCGAAAACGCCTGCATATAAAGCTGCATATTCGGGCGCGTCAGCTCGGGCGAGCTGCGAAAAAACCCCCCGGCATGGTTGATGCTTTTGGACAGCACACCCTTACCTTGCAACAGATATTGCATCCCCACCAACGCCTTGCCCCACCATGGGCGCAAAATGTCATTATAAGTCGGCACCGTCATGCGGTAGGTATAGTTCAGCCCTTGATGGTCGTTCAAATTGCCGCCCACATGGTCATTGCCGACCAAAACCGGCACGCCCAACCCCGCCAAATGCTGGGCAGGCCCGATGCCTGACAATTGCAACAGTTGCGGCGAATTGATCGCCCCCCCCGCCAAAATCACCTCCCGCGCGCGGATCACTTCGCGGCTCCCGCCCCGCGCCACCTCAACCCCCACAGCGCGCGTGCCTTCAAACACCACGCGGGTCACATGGGCATGGGTGCGCACCTCCAAATTGGGCCGCTTCATCGCTGGCCGCAAAAACGCCCGCGCGGTCGAATTGCGCCGCCCCCCTTTAATCGTCATCTGGTAAACGCCCGCCCCTTCTTGGGCAGCCCCGTTAAAATCGGTCGTCTCGGGCAGGCCCGCTTGCGCACAAGCGTCCAGATAGTTGCGCACCAAAGGGTGCAACCCGTCCTTGTTGGCCGAAATGAACAACGGCCCACCCGCGCCACGCCACGCATCCGCTCCCGCCTCATTATCCTCAATCGCGCGGTAGGCCTCCAAGGCCGCATCCCAGCCCCAATCGCTGCCGCCGACGGCACCCCACTCGTCATAATCCGCTTGCTGACCACGGATCCAAACCATCGCATTGATTGAGGATGACCCGCCCAAAACCTTGCCACGCGGCCAATAATCGCGGTTGCCTCCAAGCCCCGGATCGGCATCGGTTTCATAGCCCCAGTTCACAGCCTTGTTGTAAAACAACTTGCCATAGCCCAAAGGCATCGTAATGAAAAACCGCCGGTCTGATCCGCCCGCTTCCAGCACCAAAACCTTATGCTTGCCCGATACGCTCAACCGCTCGGCCAACACCGACCCGGCAGACCCTGCCCCCACGATCAAAAAGTCAATCTCTGCCACACGGCACCCCTTTGTTGTTGCCGCCACCCTAAAGCGGTTTTCAATTCATCTCAAATCAGATTGATTGCAAACCAAGACATATACGGGGCTTGGTCATACTGCGTTTTGCACCCAAATCCGCCCGCGCCTTAGCCCAAAACGACGACAGATGTCGAGTTTGACTTAACCGCTAACTTCAAATCGCGGCGCATAGGTCACGGGAAAATTCACCGACCGGGCGATGAAACACACGGCATGAATGCGGTGATGAATGGCCTCAGCCACCCCCAAATCCGTCCCAGCCACAACCCAAATCGCCGGGCGCAACTCAGCCGATACAAACCGCCCCGCGCCACCGGGGCCAACCTCGCCAACCCCCAAAGGGCTATCTTCATACCGGATCACAACAACCCCGGCCTCAGACGCATAATGTAAATACCACAGCATATGACAGGCCGAGAGTGCCGAAAGCAGCAAATCCTCAGGGTTCATCTTACCCGGATCACCGCCCAAAAGTGGGTCATTGGAACAATGCACCACAGCCTTGCCCGGAACAGCAATATCCCATGTACGGGCATAGCCTTTGTAATGCGCCGTACCCGCACCCGTATTGCCCGTCCAAACCACACGGCTTGTGTAATCATGCACGCCCTTACCCCTTCATCTTGGTCCAAATACCTAAATACCATCAGCCCCAAGTGTTTTGGCGGGGGCTTAGCGCCCCTTCCAAACCGGCTCACGCTTTTCGGCAAAGGCCCGCGCGCCTTCCAACTGATCGTCCGACGAATAAAGCCTGTCCACCGTCGCCAACTGCCGCTTTGTGATCCGGTTTAACGCGTCTTGAAAGCGCATATCTTCGGCCTCACGCACCACTTCCTTTATCGCAGCATAAACCAGCGGTGGCCCCGATTCCAACAACCGCGCCAAATCCCAAGCCCGCGCCAGCAAATCGCCGGGGGCGCAGATATCCTTGATCAGGCCCCAGCGCTGCGCCTCATGCACATCAAACCAGCGACCCGTCAACAAAAGGTCCATAGCAACATGGTAGGGAATGCGCTTGGGCAACTTGATAGATGCCGCATCTGCGACCGTGCCAGACCGAATTTCAGGCAGTGCGAAAGTGGCGGTATCAGATGCCAAAATGAGGTCGCAAGACAGCGCCAGTTCCAGCCCGCCGCCACAGCAAATCCCGTTCACAGCGGCAATCACAGGCTTGTTCAAATGTGGCAACTCTTGCAAACCGCCAAAACCGCCGACGCCGTAATCCCCATCCACGGCGTCGCCACCCGCAGCCGCCTTCAAATCCCAACCCGGGCAAAAGAACTTCTCTCCCTCAGCGCGCAGAATGCAAACCCGCAACGCGTCATCATCGCGGAAATCGCGAAACACTTCGCCCATGACCCGGCTGGTGATCAGATCAATCGCATTGGCCTTCCCGCGCGAGAGGGTGACCTCTAACACAGCACCTTCCACTCGGGTCAGGATTGGTCCGTCCGTACGCATTTGCATCATATCGCATCCTTCCAAATCACCGCATCCGCCGCGATCGCACCCTGCGCACGCACCATCAACGGGTTAATCTCAATCTCATCAACGCTCGTGTTTTGCATCATGCCTTGCAACCGCAGTGCAACCACAACCACCTGCCCCACATCGGCACGCGGTCGCCCCCGATACCCATCGAGCAAAGGCCAAAGCCGCAAGCGGCGCAAGGCCGCGTCCACCTCTGCCGCCGTCACCGGGCAGATCAAGGTCACCGTGTCGGCCAAAAGCTCGGCGGTCACGCCACCAAAGCCCAGGGTCAGCGTCACACCGTAAACCGGATCGCGGCGAACACCGATCAAAAGTTCGGCAAGGGCGCCCGTGACCATTTCTTCCAACAAATAGCCCTGCGCCGCATCCATCGGCGCTTGACCGCCAAGGGTGGTCACCCCCAATCGCACCGCACCCGCCTCAGATTTATGCGCAAACCCAAGCCCTTTAAGCGCGAAAGGCGGCGAAAGATCACGCGACAACGGCTCTAGGGCGGCGATTGTCTTGGCTGTCACACCGCGCGGCACGGCAATACCCGCCGCTACCAATGCGCCCTTGGCTTCCGCCTCGTCTTGCAACACAAGGCGGGTCGGCTTGCGCGACGGCCATGGCCGCCACCCCGCCAGACCCGGCGGCGTTTGCGCCGCGGCCAAGGCCCCAAGGGCGGTTTCCAACCCCATCAACGGCACTGTCCCTCGCGCCACCATCGCAATCGCCAACTCCTCGTCAAAATTTTCGGGCAAGGACGCCACGGGAAATGCAGGCTTTCCCGTAATCTGCGCCGCCGCCTCAATCGCTTGCAATGCGGGAGCGAACGAGGCGGGATCACACAGATCAGGACGTGGCGGGTCAATGATAAAGACCCCCGCATCATAGCCCGCCAGCATCGTGGCAAAAACATCCGTGGTACGCGGCCCGTCGCCCCAAATAAAGGTATGGTAATCCAACGGGTTGGCGATAGTCACAATCGGCCCAAGGATTTCCCCCAAGCGCGCTCGCTGCGCGTTAGACGGGGGCGGGAAGTTAATGTTGAAAGGTGCTGCGAGATCGGCCACGAGGCCCGCTTCGCCCCCCGAACAGGACAGCGAACACAAACGCGTCCCAATTTGCGGGCCATGGACATGGAAAATCTTTAGCGTTTCCAGCAGTTCCGGCAAGGTCGCGACTTCGGCCACCCCGGCCTGCCGCAAGAACGCCGACGATGCAGCACCGCCCCCCGCCAAAGCCGCAGTATGGGAGGCGGCAGCACTGCGCGAAGCCTCGGTCTTGCCTGACTTGAGACACACGATCCCCTTGCCTGCCAGACGTGCGGCCTCGGCCAGCTCAGCAAACCCAGGCGCATCATCAATGCCTTCAACATAAAGCCCAAGCGCTGTGACGCGCGGATCAGCAAGCAAAGCACCTGCCAATTCGGCCAAGCCAACCTGTGCCGCATTACCCAAACACGCCACATAGGCCACGGGCAACCCGCGCGCCTGCATGGTGAGGTTGATCACAATATTGGACGATTGCGACAACAGCGCCACGCCGCTATCCACACGCCGCCCACCATGCTGATCCGGCCACAGCAGCGCCCCATCCAGATAGTTTATCACGCCATAGCAATTGGGGCCAAGGATAGGCATATCGCCCGCCGCCGTGACCAAATCGGCCTGCAAACCCGCCTCACCCGCCTCGGTCCAGCCCGAGGCAAAACAGATGGCACCGCCTGCGCCCATCGCTGACAACTGACCAACCATGTCCACCGTGATATGCCGATTTACACCGATAAAGGTTGCATCCGGCGGCGTCGGCAGGTCTGCAAGCGAAGGAAATGCTTTAAGGCCGCCGATGGTAGCTTTGGTTGGATGAACCGGCCAGACAGGGCCATCAAACCCCATCTTATGGCATTGAGCAATGACGTTTTCGGCCCAGACAGAGCCCAGAACGGCAATAGAGCGTGGCCGAAGGAGGCGCGCTAGATCTTTCATCCCAGCACCGCGCGGCGTGGTTGAAAACCGGGGCGCTGCCCCGGACCCCGAGATATTTTTGAACAGATGATATACAGCGCGGGTCGCTCTGCCCCCAACCAAGGGAGCAGAGAAACATCACCTGTTACGGTCATCGGCGTCCCCGCCTGTACCGTTACTTTAGTTTGCAGGCTCATGGTTAAATTTCCGTTTTCATCTGTTCAAAAATATCCTCGGGGGGTTTGGGGGGCAGACAGCCCCCCATTCTGTCACACTAAGCCCCATGCGCCCGCAGCAGTTGGCGACTTATGATGTGTCGCTGAATCTCCGACGTGCCTTCCCAAATCCGCTCAACCCGCGCATCGCGCCAAATGCGTTCGAGCGGCAAGTCTTCCATCAGCCCCATGCCACCGTGGATCTGGATCGCCTCATCCGCGATCATTGCCAGCACCTCGGTCGCTTTCAGCTTGGCCATCGACATATCGGCCTCGGTGACAGTGCCTTGGTCAAACCGCCAGGCCGCTTCCCAAGTCAATAATTCAGCCGCCTTCAGCTCCATCGCCATATCGGCAAGTTTAAAACTCACGCCTTGGAATTTGCCGATTTTCTGGCCAAATTGCTCACGTTCGGCCGCATATTGCACCGAATGGCCAAGCGCGCGGTCGGCCCGGCCAAGCGAGGTTGCAGCCACCTGAAGGCGGGTCGCACCCAGCCACGTATTGGCAACCTCAAATCCCTTATGCACCTCACCCAGCACTTGGGTGGCAGGCAGGCGGCAATCGTCAAACTCCAAAATCGCGTTGGTATAACCGCGATGCGACACATTGCGATACCCATCCCGGACGGTGAACCCCGGCGTGCCTTTATCAACAAAAAACGCGGTGATCAGGCGTTTGGGGCCACGCGGGGTGTCTTCCTCGCCGCTTGCCATAAACACTATCGCGAAATCGGCAATGTCGGCGTGGCTGATGAAATGCTTGGTGCCGTTCAGCACCCAATCATCGCCATCGCGGCGCGCGCTCGCTTTCATACCCCGCAGGTCAGACCCGGCGCCCGGTTCGGTCATCGCCAGACAATCCCATTTTTCCCCGCGAATACAAGGGTACAGATACCGCTCGCGTTGCTCTGGCGTTCCCGCCAACAAGATATTCGACGGGCGCGCCACGCAGGTCCAGTGCAAGGCATAATTGGCACGGCCCAACTCGCGCTCATACAACAGCCATGACAACGTATCTAAGCCAGCGCCGCCCACATCTTCGGGCATATTGGCCGCATAAAGCCCCGCTCCGATGGCCTTGGCTTGCACCTCGCGAATAATCTCCATCGGCAAATGACCGGTGCGTTCGACCAACGCCTCATGCGGATACAACTCCGCCTCCACAAAGGCGCGGGTGGTGTCAACGATCATGCGTTGTTCATCAGTCATGCCAAAATTCATCGGTTACACCTTTGGATCGGGGTTAATGGTAAAGCCGTCAACGGCAATAACTTGGCCGGAAATGCGCGGGGCTTGCGACAAAAACACCGCCATATCTGCCACGTCTTGGGCTGTCACCAAACAGCCCAGCGCCGTTCCTGCGGCATAGCCTGCAGCGACCGCCGCTGGGGTCATACCTTTGGCTTCGGCCTCGGCGGCAAACACCCGGTCAATGCGCGGCCCTTCGACCGATCCGGGGGCAATGGCATTGCAGCGAATGCCGCGCGCGCCCAGCTCCATCGCGGCCGTTTTCATCAGCCCGATGATCGCCCATTTCGCCGCCGCGTAGGGGCTGCGATACGGAAAACCGTATAGCCCGGCGGTAGACGACGTGAACACCATCGCCCCGCCCGCCACCATCAAGGGTGCTGCATGTTTGACCGTTATAAACGCGCCGTCCAGACACACGGCCAAACAGTCCCGCCATTCAGCCAAATCGGTATCAACAATTGCCGCCGTCGGCCCTTTGATGCCCGCATTGACACAGACGGTGTCCAAGCCTCCCCATTCGGCACGAATATCAGCCATCAGCGCCACCATCCCGGCCTCATCCGTCACGCTCACACAGGTACCGCGCAAGCCCGACGGCAAGGCTGCAATCGCCGCCGCATCAACATCCGTCACCCAAACCTGCGCGCCCTTCGCAGCAAAGGCCTGCGCCATAACAAGGCCAATCCCATTGGCCCCAGCAGTGATCAAAACCCGTGTCATTTGCGCTGGCCTGTGAACCGCCCCACAGCCGCAGGGCGCGGCACGCCCGCATGGGCTGCAGCGACTGGCATCACCCGATCAAGAATCGCTTTAGGCGCCGCAACCGTCCGCCCAGCCTTCATATCAACATGCAGCAACATCTGCTCAATCGTCGCCACATCCACGCCATCCTTTTGAATACAAATGAAAATATGTATCCGCTTTTCATCCGCCGCCAACACCTGCAACGTACCGGTCAAGCGGTCCCCCAGCTTGGCCTCACCCTTGTGCATGATATGGCTCTCAGCCGTGTAATAGCTGAACCCCGTGGCCACATAGTCCATATCCGCGCCAATAAAGCGCAAAAATGCGTCCGAAGTTTCCGACCCCGCAAACAAATACCGACTTTCCGTCATATGCCCGTTATAATCAATCCAGCTCGGCAAAACCTGCATCTGTGCCATGACCAAAGGAGCCGCAGCAATCTCACGGGTTCCATCGGCAAACGCCACGCGGCGGCGCGCGTCGTGTTCCCGTAACACTTTACCCGCGCCCCAATTGCGGTCTTTCAGGCTGCGCAAAAACCCCACAAGGTTGCCATCGCGAATACGCTCCAACTCGCGGATCGTATGATGCCCCGATTGCGCGTCTGATTGGCCTGCAATCAGGTCCACCAGCTCCTCCGTAAACTCCGGCACATCGGTCAGCTTGGTCCACGGCCACTGCAAACACGGCCCAAACTGCGCCATGAAATGCTTCATCCCAGCCTCGCCTCCCGCCACACGGTAGGTTTCAAACAGCCCCATCTGCCCCCAACGCAGGCCAAAGCCCATGCGAATGGCCTCGTCAATCTCCTCGGTCGTGGCAATCCCGTCCTTGACCAACCAAAGCGCCTCACGCCACACCGCTTCCAAAAACCGATCCGCAATATGCGCGTCAATTTCCTTGCGCACATGCAACGGGAACATCCCGATTTCGCGCAATATCTCTTTGGCCCGCTCAATCGCCGCCATGTCAGAGGCAGGCGATGGCACCACCTCGGCCAAAGGCAACAGATAAACCGGGTTAAACGGATGGGCGACAAAGATCATCGCCGGGTTGGCCGCGTTTTGCTGCAACTCACTCGGCTTAAACCCAGATGTAGACGACCCGATCAGCGTATCCGGGCAAGATTGTTGGATTTGTGCAAAGACCCGATGCTTCAACTCCAACCGCTCGGACACAGATTCTTGAATATACTCAGCGTCTTCCACCGCTTCTGTGATAGTATCGGCAAAGCTAAGCACCCCTTCCTCCAGCATCGGAATGTCCGATAATGCCGGAAGTGACGCGCGCGCATTCGCCATCACCTCGCCAATTTTCCGCGCCGCCTCTGGGTCCGGGTCAAACACTGACACATTCCAGCCGTTCAGCAAAAACCGTGCCGCCCAACCGCCGCCAATAACACCACCGCCAATAATCGCTGCTTTTCTTGTCATGATTTACCTTTGATTTGTGGGCAGCATCGCCGCTGCATCATAGCCATTCTTGGCGAAAATCTCGCGCGCCCAGCGGCGCTGATTTTCCGTGAAATCTGAATCCTTGCGCAGCACCCAGCCTGCAATGCGGGTTGGCGTGCCGACCAAAACTGCACGGCCATCGCCACTCACGCCGATAACCCAATAGTCGCCCTTAAACGGCACACCCTCCAGTTTGATCTTGAATTTGCCGGGGCCGTCGGGCGTGGCAACGCCCGCAATTTCAACCGCGCGGCCTGCTTTAATACAGCGATTGACCAGCCCAAGCGTCCCATCGCCCCGGTCACTATAGGTCGCCGTGGTTTGGCTGCACCCCGCCTGAAACGGGCCAGGAAAGGACGCAACTTCGTACCATTTCCCAACCAACTGGTCTGGCGTTACGGGCAACAGATACATCGGCGCGTTTGAAGCCCTACCGTCCGGCGCATAGGACGCACACGCCCCAAGTGCAAACATCACAAGCAAAACAAGCCGTTTCATCCCAACACCTTTCAACAAAGACCGCCCATAGCCTCCGCGCGCCTATTCACGACAGCCGCAAACCCAGCCCCGTTACCGCACCATCGGCGCGCGCTTCTCCAGCTTCAAGCGCGTGCGCACTTCGGCAGGCGTAATCACACGCGCGCCCATCGCCGTGATAATCCCCACCGCACGTTCCACCAATTGCGCATTTGTCGCCAACACGCCTTTGTCCAGCCACAGGTTATCTTCCAGCCCAACCCGCACATTGCCCCCCGCCAGCACGCTGGCCGCAACATAAGCCATCTGATTGCGCCCGATTGCGAACGCCGACCAATGCCAGCTATCCGGCACATTGTTCACCATCGCCATAAAGGTGTTCATGTCATCCGGCGCACCCCATGGCACGCCCATGCACAGCTGCACCAACACCGGATCAGGGATAATCCCTTCCTTTGCCAACTCCTTGGCCAACCACAAATGCCCCGTATCAAAGGCCTCAATCTCAATCCGCACGCCCGATGCCACCATCCGACGCGCCATATCCCGCAGCATGCCGGGGGTATTGACCATCACATAATCGGCCTCGTTAAAGTTCATCGTGCCGCAATCAAGCGTGCAAATCTCGGGCCGGCACTCCACCACATGCGCCACGCGCTCGGCAGCCCCAGCCATATCGGAATGGGCGGCCATTTGGCCCATCTTTTCCGTCCCATCAAACAGCAAATCGCCGCCCATGCCCGCGGTCAGGTTCAACACCACATCGGTATCACTGTCGCGAATGCGCTCGGTCACTTCGCGGTACAGCTTAAGGTCACGCGACGGTTTCCCGGTTTCCGGGTCGCGCACATGGCAATGCACCACTGCCGCCCCGGCCTTTGCCGCAGCAATCGCACTTTCGGCAATTTGCGCAGGCGAACGTGGAACATGCGGGCTCCGATCTTGGGTGCCGCCCGATCCGGTCACAGCACAGGTGATGAAAACGTCGCGGTTCATTTGCAATGGCATCATGTCACTCCCTTTTGCAGACAGCTTAACGGGCTTGGCAAAGCCTGTTTTGCAATTTACGAAGGATACATGGCAAAACCCGCAACAATTTTCACCCCTGCGACTGATCCCCTCACCCTCGCGGTGCTGGTCCTGCCACAAGCCTCAATCCTAGAGGTGGCAAGCACCCTCGACCCCATGCGCGCCGCCAACCGCCACCTCGGGCTCCAAGCCTACCGCTGGCGGATTCTCACCCCCGATGGCGGGCCGGTCCCCTTAACCTGCGGTATCGAACTCCCATCGGCAGGCACCCTAGACCAAGCGGCAGGCGCGGATGCGCTGGTCGTCATCGCAGGCTTCAAACAAGCCGAGGTCGCAACCCGCCCCCTCATCGCCGCCCTGCGCCGTGAGGCTCCGCGCTTTGCAGCGATCGGTGCGATTGATGCAGGCCCATGGGTGCTCGCGCGCGCAGGCCTTTTGAACGGTTACCGCGCCACCGTGCATTGGGAGGATTTTGAAGATCTGGCCACCGCCCATCCCGAAATTGACGTGGTGCCAAACCGGTTTGTCATCGACCGCAACCGCTTTACCGCAGGCGGTGCCGCCCCCGCCGCTGATCTTATGTTGCATCTGATTGCCCAGCGCCACGGGGCCGCCCTCGCCCACCAAGTCGCCGCCAGCTTCATAACCACCCCGCGCGACGGGTCTGATCCGCAAACCCAAACCAACCGCCCGCGGATGGACCCCCGCATCGCCCACGCCATCGCCCGCATGGAACAACACCTCGACAGCCCCGAACCCATAGCCGCCCTCGCCCGCAACCTTGGCCTCTCGCCGCGCCGCCTAGAAACCCTGTTTCGCACCACGCTCAACCAAAGCCCCGCCGCCTACGCCCTTGCCCTGCGCCTCGCCAGCGCACGCCGCATGATCAACGACACCCATCACCCTTTGGCCGAAGTTGCCCTGCGCACCGGATTTTCCAGCCAGTCCACCCTCAGCCGAGCCTTCCAGCGCGCCTTCGGCCATCCACCATCCGACCTACGCAAACCGCGCTAATTCATCTGTTTACAAATATCCCACGGGGGGTCTGGGGGGTGTGAACCCCCCCAGCGCTGGCCCCCCTCAAACCCCCTCCAACAGCCCCCGCCCCTTCAACAACGGCTCCACCCCCGGCATCCGCCCGCGAAACTGCATATACAGCGCCTCGGCATCCTGCGATCCGCCCGCTGACAAGATAAACTGCTCCAACCGCGCGGCCACGCCTGCGTCAAACGCATCCCCCGCCTCCTCAAAGGCTGCAAAGGCGTCGGCATCCATCACCTCGGACCACATGTAGGAATAATAGCCCGACGAATAGCCATCGCCCGAAAACACATGCGCAAAATGCGGGGTCGCGTGGCGCATCCGAATGGCATGGGGCAGCCCCAAATCCGTCAAAATACGCCCCTGCATCTCCATCGGATCGGCCGGTGCCGCCCCTTCGTGAAACGCCAAATCGACCAAAGCGCTGGCCAAAAACTCTACCGTCGCAAAGCCTTGGTCATAAGTCCCCGCCGCCAGCAACCGCGCCAACATATCGGCAGGCATCGCCTCCCCCGTCTCGACATGGCGCGCATGTTTTTCCAGCACTTGCGGCACTTCCAGCCAATGCTCATACAGCTGGCTTGGCAGCTCCACAAAATCCCGCGCAACAGACGTCCCCGAAATAAACCCATAGGTCACATTCGACAGCATCTGATGCAGCGCATGGCCAAATTCATGGAACAACGTCCGCGCGTCATCATAAGACAACAGCGCCGGATCAGCCTTGGCGAAATTGCACACATTCACCACGATGGGCCGCACCTCACCGCCCAGCTTGCGCTGTGACCGCATCGCCGAACACCACGCCCCCGACCGTTTTGATCCACGCGCGAAATAATCCCCGATGAACACGGCGATATGTTTGCCCCCGCGCGTCACCTCCCAAGCCCGTGCATCCTTGTGGTACAAGGGCACGTCAAATTCCCGAAACTCCAACCCAAACAATCGGTTGGCGCAATCAAACTGCGCGGCCAGCATTGCCTTCAACGACAAATACGGCTTTAACACCGCCTCATCCAAATCATGCTCGGCCTTCCGGCGCTTTTCGGAATAATAGCGCCAATCCCATGCTTCCAACGCGCCATTCACACCGTCCGCATGCATCATCGCTTCCAGCACGGCGGCATCGCGCAAGGCCTGCGCCTTGGCAGGCGCCCACACCCGCATCAGCAAATCACGCACCGCGGCAGGCGTTTTCGCCATCTCCGGCTCCAACTTAAAATCAGCAAAACTGGCATAGCCCAGCAGCTTCGCCCGCTCTTCTCGCAGTGCCAAGGTTTCCGCCGCAATGGCGCGGTTGTCATTGGAATTGCCATTTTCCCCGCGTGACACCCAAGCCTCATAAGCCTTTTGGCGCAGCGCGCGTCGTGGTGAAAATTGCAGAAATGGAACAATTAGGGACCGGTTCAGCGTAATTGCCGGGCCAGAAACACCCTTTTCCGAACCTGCACCCCTTGCGCTGGCCACAACGAAATCAGGCAGGCCTTCCAAATCGGCCTCCTCCACTTCCATGAACCATTCCCGCTCATCCGCCAGCAAGTTCTGGCCAAACGCCGTCCCCAACACCGCCAGCCGTGCCTTCACCGCCGTCAACCGCGCGGCTGCATCGCCCTCCAGCTTCGCGCCTGACCGCACGAACATCTGCCGGTACAATTCCAACACGCGCAATTGCTCAGGCGCCAAGCCTTCGCGCCCTTCCCACACCGCCTCCACCCGCGCAAACAGCGCTTTGTTATTGGTCACTTCAGATGAAAACGCGCTCATCTTGGGGGCCAGATCGCGCTGCAACGCTTCGCGTGCAGGCGTGCTATCGGCCCCGGCCAGGTTGTAAAACACCCCCGCCACACGGTCCAAATCACCCTCAGCCTGCTCCATCGCCTCAATCACATTGGCAAAATCGGGGGCGGTGGAGTTTGCGGCAATCCCCGCAATGTTGGCGCGCGCCGTGGCCAGTGCGGCCTCAAACGCAGGGCCAAAATCCGCGTCCGTGATCGCGGCAAAGGGTGGCAAGGCGAATTCGGCGGTCCAATCGGACAAAAGCGGGTTGGTCATGGCAAGTCTCCTTTGCAGGGGACGCTAGGCATCCGCGCTCCAAAGGTCCAGAGGGCTTGCCAAATGTTCCTGCTTCGTTCAAGTTCCTGTGATGCCCCTAACCAACCTGCCCCTCCCTCTCACGCCGGGCCAAAAACTCGCGCGCGGCACCTGCCGCCATCTGGCAACCCACGGTTTCGCCTGTATCGAAGAATTGGTCCCCACCCCCGGCCTGCGCGTCGATGTCATGGCGCTCGGACCAAAGGGTGAGATTTGGGTGATCGAATGCAAATCCTCACGCGCCGATTTCCAAACCGATCACAAATGGCAAGGCTACCTAAATTGGTGCGACAGGTTTTTCTGGGCCGTCGACACCGATTTCCCGACTGACCTTTTGCCGCCCGAAACAGGCCTGATCATCGCCGATGACTATGACGCCGAGCTAACCCGCATGGCACCTGAGGCGAGGCTTGCAGGCGCGCGCCGCAAATCAGTTACCCAAATTTTCGCCCGCACCGCCGCCCAGCGCCTGCACGCCTTGCGCGATCCCGCCCAAATGGGCCGTTTGGGCGGCTGACCACAAGTGCCTTGCACCAACCGCCTGCGAAACGCCCGCAGTCGCAGGTTAATTTGGAGTTAATTCTTCGTGCAATATCGTTATAAATCAGTGTCTTAAAAAAGCGTTCGCGCACGATTCACCGCTTTTTCTTGCCCGACCCATCGCCCATCGCCCGCGCCGCCGCTGCCGCCGCGCGCAATTCCTCGGCAATCTCCTCGGCCTCTTCGGGGTCAAAATCCAAGGGCAAATCCAGCCCTTCGCCTTCAACATAAATCCGTACCATCCCAAGGCTGGTCGGCCCGATCTGCAAATTTGCCGCCACTTCGCTTTGTTTATCGATACCCATGACCTATTCTCCAAGTCGTTCGGTTTTTTCCCGCATAAACTGAACCTCGCGCCCTTACAAGCGTTCCAAAGGGTCTTGCATTCACGCCGCACCCGGTCTAAATCGCCACCAGTGCCGCGTTAGCTCAGTAGGTTAGAGCGCTTGATTGTGGATCAAGAGGTCCCCCGTTCGAGCCGGGGACGTGGTACCATCCTCCCCATTTCCCTGTTTTCCCACTTGCACTCGCGCCCCACCCGGATAGCGTGGCGTTTCATTTGGGGAGTCTACACATGAAATATCTGCTCGCACTTGGCCTTTTGACCCTTCTGTCGGCCTGCGGTGGCGGCGTGCCGCTGATTCCCCTGATCTAAGGTCTTGGCCCCGGAGCGCGGGCTGGCTATGGTCCAGTTTCCCTTAGGATCCGGAATACCATGACCCAAGACCTTGCCACCCGCATTGCCCGCCTTATCGCCACTGAAATCGCCGCAACCCCGGCCCAAGTGGTCGCGGCCGTGGACTTGCTTGATGGTGGGGCCACGGTGCCGTTTGTCGCCCGCTACCGCAAAGAGGTGACGGGTGGGCTGGATGACACTCAGCTGCGCAATTTGGCCGAACGGCTGGTCTATCTGCGCGAGCTGGAGGCGCGGCGCGCCGCAATCTTGTCGTCGATTACCGAGCAAGGCAAACTGACCGAAGATCTGACCAACAGCCTGACCCGCGCCACCACCAAAGCTGAGCTGGAAGACATCTACCTGCCCTACAAACCCAAGCGCCGTACTCGCGCGATGATTGCGCGTGAAAACGGGCTTGGCCCCTTGGCTGATGGAATTTTGGCCAACCGCAACGCCGATCCGCAAACCTTGGCGCAAGGCTTTTTGAACGCCGAGGTGGCCGATACCAAGACCGCTCTTGAAGGCGCGCGCGACATCATCGCCGAAGGCCTGTCCGAGAATGCAGCCCTGCTGGGCCGCCTGCGCAACCACATGAAATCGGTAGGCCGTTTGGCCGCAACCGCGGTCGCGGGCAAAGAAACCGAGGGTGCCAAGTTTTCCGACTATTTCATCCATTCTGAACCATGGCATTCCGCGCCGTCGCACCGCGTTTTGGCCATGCTGCGCGGCCGAAACGAAGGTTTTTTGACCCTAGACCTTGAAGTGGACCCAGACGCCGCGCGCGGCCAGTCACCGTGTGAGGCAAGCTGTGGTGCTGCCTTGCAAGCAGGCAGCACCGGCAAGGCCGATGTTTGGCTGCGTGAAGTGGCGGCTTGGGCGTGGCGGATTAAGCTGAAAACCAGCCTGACGCTGGACCTGATGGGGGATATTCGCGACCGCGCCGAGGCCGAAGCGATCCGAGTTTTCGCCCGCAACCTTAAAGATTTGCTGCTTGCCGCCCCTGCGGGGGGTAAGGCCACGATGGGGCTTGATCCGGGCATTAGAACCGGCGTCAAAGTCTGTGTGATTGATGCCACGGGCAAGCTGCTCGCCACCGATACCGTCTATCCGTTCCAACCCAAAAACGACCTTCGGGGCGCGCAGGTAGCGATTGCGCAGTTGATCGGCAAGCATGGTGTGGGGTTGATCGCGATTGGCAACGGCACCGCCAGTCGCGAAACGGAAAAGATGGTGGCGGATTTGCTGGCCGTCCTGCCCGCCACCGCGAAAAAACCAACAAAGGTTATCGTATCAGAGGCCGGTGCTTCGGTGTATTCTGCATCAGAACTGGCGGCAAAAGAATTCCCAAACTTGGACGTTTCGCTCCGTGGCGCCGTTTCAATCGCGCGCCGGCTGCAAGATCCGCTGGCTGAACTTGTCAAAATCGAACCTAAGGCGATTGGCGTGGGGCAGTATCAGCATGACGTCGACCAGCATCGTTTGGGCCGAAGCCTAGAGACGGTGGTTGAGGATGCGGTGAATGCCGTTGGGGTGGATTTGAACACCGCGTCCGCCCCCTTACTAGCGCGCGTGTCGGGCGTGGGGCCGGGTTTGGCCGAGGCGATTGTCGCGCACCGCGATGCCAACGGCCCCTTTGCCAAGCGTCGCGATTTGTTGAAAGTCGCCCGGTTGGGGCCGAAAGTGTTTGAACAAGCCGCAGGGTTTTTGCGCATCACTGGCGGGTCAGAACCACTCGACAGCTCCTCTGTTCACCCAGAGGCCTATGATATCGCACGTAAAATCGTGGCGGCCTGTGGCCGCGACCTGCGGGAGGTGATGGGATCACCAAAACTGGCCGCCTTGGACCCAATGGCCTTTGTCGATGCGCGCTTTGGCCTGCCCACGATCAAAGATATTCTTTTGGAATTGGAAAAACCTGGCCGCGACCCCCGCCCCGAGTTTAAGACGGCAACGTTTGCCGAAGGCGTGGACGACATCAAAGACCTTAAACCCGGCATGATGCTGGAAGGCACGGTGACCAACGTCGCGGCCTTTGGTGCCTTTGTCGATATTGGCGTGCATCAGGATGGGCTGGTCCATGTCAGCCAATTGGCAGATAAATTCGTCAGCGACCCGCATGAGGTGGTCAAGGCGGGCGATGTGGTCAAGGTGCGGGTGGTTGAGGTGGATGTGCCGCGCAAACGCATTGGTCTTACGATGAAAAAAGACAGCGGTGAGGCGCGCGAACACGCTGCCGAGCGCAAAGGCGAACGTAAAGGCGCGCAGCCCGCGACCAAAGCCACGCCCAAGCCTGCGCAAATGCAAAGCGCGCCAAATTCCAGCGCGGGCGCTAATCCGTTTGCCGATGCGCTGCGTGGCAAGTTTGGAAAGTGATCCAAAGCCCGGTGCGATGCCGGGCCTTTCCAGATCAATTGGTGAGCAGGTAATAGCTGTTCACCACAGGCCCGGCATTTGACACCGAAATGCGGAAATACCCATTCCAGAGCGGCATAAAATCACAATAAAACCTGTCATCTACCCGCGCAGGGCAAGTGATACGGTTGTCGTTTTCATCGGTAATGGCCACGACCAACGGGGTATCGCCGTTACCTTTCACGCCAATCTCGGCGAGTGATCTACCATAAAATGGCACTGTCCACAGGTCCACCGCGCCGGGGGGCAAGGTGTTCAACTGGCGTTGCGCCCCGCTGATCTCGCCATATTGGCTTTGGGCTTCGGCCGTTTGAACCAGGCCCAACAGGGTTTCATCCTCGGCCGCGAAACGGCGCGCGATGTCCAGCATCAGGGCTGCATCTGCCGGTCGCGTGACTCCGTCTGGCGCATCGTCTGCCCCAGCGTTTGGCGGGGTACGAACGCCGTCGCGCTCTACATCTGTCATCTGAACGCCTGCGGCAAGCTTGGCCGCCGTCAACGCTAAAAGCGCGTCTTTTTGGGCCACGCCCAAGGCAAAAAGCGCCTGCGCCATATCAAATTGCGCGACACCGCCGGGTTGGCCCGTTGCCGAAATGTCAACGTTCAGGCCGGTTTTATCTTGGGCCAAAAGTGGGGCGGCACTGCACAGCAAGGCCGCAACAAACATGGAACTCTTTAGAATGCGGGTCATGTCTGGCGTTTTCTTTCAATTATAGCGGAGGCGAGGTGTCACATCGTGCTTGGTACAGCTTTACAGTGATCATTGCCGCGCGATAACACCAAACGGCCTGATCGTTAAATGGTCAATACAAAAGGGTCACAGGCCAGCCTGCCACCGCGCAATCATTTGGCCGTTCTTCACAGTTCACAGCCAAGAACGCCCTTTGCTTAGGCACCACCATTGCGCCTTGATGCTACATCTGCGACCTATGGGGACCATGCCCCCAACCCTTTCGCCATTGCGCAACCCAAACCCCCAAGACACCAAAGCGGCACAAATCTATGGCCATTCTCCCTCGCCTGACCGCGCCCCAAACCACGCCGGATACAGGGCCAGCGCGCGACAACCTGCGCGGTGCTATGTGGTTGATAACTGATATTGCTTTCAACATCTGGGCATTGTCTATCGTAAAATCCTTGGGTGTCACGCTGCCTTCGATCCAGATCGTGCTGATCCGGGCGCTGGTTGGGCTTATGGTTTTACTGCCCTTTGTGATCTACAAAGGCGGCGTCCAACGGCTAACCCGCCCCGGCTTGCAAATCTTACGCACCAGCCTTTCTGTTATCGCCATGACGGGCAGTTTTTACGGCGTCGCCAAGTTACCATTTGCGATGTTCACCACCGTGAATTTCACTCGTCCTTTGCTGATGATGACCCTTGCGGCGTTGATTTTGGGTGAGCGTATTCGCCCCAAACAATGGCTGGCAGGCGGTATTGGCCTCATTGGGGTGTTTATCGCGGTAGATCCCAGCAGCCTTGGCGCAGGGTATGCCTATGGGCTTGCAGCGCTTTTTGTTTCGGTCATTGCAGGCACATTTGCGGTGATCATCCTGCGCCGTATGCGGGATGAGGATCCGCTTGCACAAATGATCTGGCAAACTGTTGGCCTTGCTGTGGCCGCAGCCTTGCCCGCCGCCTTGTTTTGGCAAAGCCCCGGCGCGCAATGGCCCATATTGCTTTCAGTCGGCATCTTTTCGCAAACCGCACAGTTTTGCTTTTTGCGGGCGCATTATTGGGCCGAGGCAGGGGTGATCGCCCCATTGGGCTATCTCTCGCTGATACTGTCAGTCTCGGTCGGGTATTTCATGTTTGATGAACTTCCCAGCACCGGCCTGTACTTCGGCGCGGCGCTGATCATTGGAGCGGCCTTGATGGCGGGCCACAAAGGCAAACGCAAATGACTCGCTAAGGCTGGGTCATGGCCGCATCCCATTCGGCCAAGAAGTTCTGACGTTTGATCTGGTCCAAATACACCAACAGGCCGGGGTCAAGCCGGATGGGCCGCAAATGTGGGGCAAGGGCGGTTTGGTCCAAGGGCGGCAAATCGGCCACCCCGTCAATCAGCGCGCGGCCCTGCGGTGCCAGCATGAAGTCCAATAGCATACCGCCCAATTTGCCTTGAACAGCCCCTTTCGGCACAAAGGCCGTGCGCAGCAAAGTCACGGTGAAATCCTCTGGCTCAATTACCACAATATCCGGCGCATTGGGCAAGCGGGTCAGAGCATAGCTGCCCACAACATTATAGGCCAGCGCCAGCTTGCCGCTTTCCAAATCGTCAATCATATCGCCCGAACAACAGTAAAGCCGGGTGTTCAACCGCCCCATCACCTCGGCCAGCCGCCAAAATGCATCCGTCTGCCGCGCGTCTTGAGTGGCGAACAAATAGCCTGCGCCCGACACATGCGGGTCATAGGTTGCGATGCGCCCATTAAACCGGGCAGGATTGGCGCGCAAAAGATCAATCAAGTCCCGCCTACTGCGCGGCATTTCCAACCCTTGCATCGCCCGGCGCGACGCAAGCAAAACCACAGGTTCCAGCGCAAAGCCGAACAAACGGTCGCGCCAGCGCGCCCAAGCGGGCAAGGTGGCAACGGCATCAGACGCATAGGCCGCGGCAAACCCATCATTGGCAAGTTTCATCTGTAAATCCATCGCAGATGAGATCACCAAATCAAACGCAACCCCTTCATCGCGGATTGCACGGTAAACCTCTTGGCTTGATGCCACGACATAGCGTAGGCGCAAGGTCGGGTTACGCGCCAAGAACGCCTCGATCAAAGGCACAAAAATCTGAGTGTCGGTGGTCGAGAGCACTGAAATTTCAACGCCCACCCCGGTGCCGAACACTCGGTCGTCCTCGACCTCAAACGCTGCTGCGCCATGCGCCAAAAGCGCTAAAGCTGCGGCAAGGATAAGCTGGCGCATGCGCCCCCCGTTTCTAAATCTTGCAACTCAAATGTGCCGCCAAGGGCCACTGCCACCTCAGACACGATGGTCAGCCCAAGGCCAGAACCAACCACATCGCCCACATTCCCACCACGGGTGAAGCGGCGGGTCAGGTCTGCGGTCGTAGCCCCCGACAACCCGCGCCCTTGGTCGAACACTGCAACCTGCAAGGTGCCATCCGCCTGCGACAGCACAATCCGCACCTCGGTTTCAACAGGCGAATATTTGAGCGCGTTATCGACCAAATTTCGCAAAGCGCTTTCAATCAAGAGCGGGTCACCCTTGGTCAGAAAGGGGGCGTTATCGCCCAGAACCACCAAAGACACCTCACGCAGTTCGGCCGTGGGTTCAAACGCGCGGGCCACGTTGCGCACCACTTGGGTCAAGTCCACCTCAACCCGTTCCAATTGATCAGACCGATACAAAACCATCGCATGATCGAGCAACTGGCTGGCCGACCGCGCACTGGCCTCTACCCCTCGGATCATCGACCGCAAACGCACGCGCGTGGCTTCATCATCCGATTGGCGCAGGGCGATTTCCGCCTCGGTCCGCACCGTGGACAGCGGTGTGCGGATGTGATGCGCGGCCTCGGCGATGAAGGTTTCGGTTTGCGACAAGGCGCCGCGAAGCCGTGCGACAAAGCCGTTCAGCGCACCCAACAAAGGGGCAAGTTCGCGCGGAGCGGGGTGGCGTACGGGCCGCAAATCTCGCGGGCCACGCCGCCCCACAGCCTCGGCCAGACGGTTAATCGGGTTGAACACCGACCCCGCCGACAGCAGGCTAAGCGGGACGGCCAGCACGAAAAACCCAACCCCGATCAAGGCCGCGCGGTTGGCCAAACTGTCGGCAATCGCGGCTTGGCCTTGCCGCGTTTGGCCCACCAGAACCAAAACCGGCACCGGGCCTTTGCCCACCACAATGCTGCGCGCAACGGCGGCGATGCGCAGTTCGGTATCCAGATAGGGGCTGGTATAAAAATCTGGCGCAAGGGATGCAGAGCGCACCACTGGCAGTGGTAAATCCTCATAGCCCGTCACCGTCTCGCCACCAATATCAATGCGGTAGAACAAGCGGTCTTGCCCCATAGCCCCCAGCATTGAAAATGTGGCGTAGGCTAAATCCACCTCAATCGCGTCATCGGTGGCGCGCAATTGTTCGGCGATGGATGTGGTGGCCGCGCCCAAAATCGCGTCTTGTGCAGCCTCAGCGGCGCGGTCTGCGGTGGACCGCACGGTGAAATAGAGGGCCACAGCCAGCACCGCCGCCACGACCAAAAGCTGCACCACCAGTTTGGCGCGCAAACTGCCGCTTGGCAAAAACGCCGTCATCCTGTGGTCAACTTATAGCCAAGCCCGCGCACTGTTTCGATCCGGGCGGCAGACCCCACCAGCTTCTTGCGCAACCGGCCCACATATACCTCTATCGCGTTGTCGCTGACCGTTTCCGCATATGAAAACAGCCGATCACACAGTTGGTCCTTGCTGAAAATCCGGTCCGGTGCGCCCAGCATAATTTCGAACAACCGCAGTTCGCGGTTGCGCAAATCACGAGCCTCGCCTGCGATGGTCACGGTGGCGGTCAGTGGGTTGAATGATAGGTCGGCATAGATTCGCACTGTCTGTGCCGCCCCACCCCTGCGGCGCAAAACCGCGCGGACCCGCGCCTCTAGCTCGGCAAAATCAAACGGTTTGGTAATATAATCATCGGCCCCGCTGTCGAGCACATCCACCCGGTCCGACACCGCCGCACGCGCGGTCATCACGATCACCGGCGTGTCGCGACCTGCCCGCCTTTGCGCTTGCAAAAACGCGCGACCATCGCCATCGGGCAACATAATATCCAACAATATCAGATCATAGGATGTCGCGGCCAAACAATCCTGCGCCTCGGCCAATGTGCCTGCACAATCGACGCCATGCCCGTCCAAGGCCAGCAAATCGCGCACAGACCTTGCCAGTTCCACACTATCTTCGACCAGCAAAAACCGCACGTTTCTTTTGACTCCCCACGCCCATGACAGGTTAGTGTCAGCTTCGACGGGAATTGTCGACCTTGCAAGGGGCCGCGTACGCGCAGCCCGAACGCATGAAAAATGTCTGGGAGGACTCATATGAAAACGACCATCTTCAAGGTGCTTGGCACCACTGCGCTTTTGTCTGCGATGGCCACAAGCTCGGCTTTTGCAACCGAATGTATCGCACCGGCAAACCCCGGCGGCGGCTGGGATTTCACCTGCCGTCAAATCGCCAACATCCTGTATGAGATTAAGGCGATCGACGCACCAATGCAGGTGACCAACATGGCCGGCGGCGGCGGTGGTGTAGCATTTTCCGCAGTTGTGGCCGATTATAATGACAATGCAGATGTGATCGTGGCGGCCTCTTCGGCAACCACCACCCGTCTGGCGCAAAACGCCTATGCCGGCATGACTGCTGACCAAGTTCGCTTTGTCGGTGCCATCGGCGCCGATCCGGGCGTGATTGTGGTGGCCAAGGACAGCCCATTCCAAAATCTGGGCGATATGGTTGCGGCGATCAAGACGGATCCGGGTTCGGTTGCCTTTGCAGGCGGTTCGGCCGTAGGCGGTTTTGACCACATGAAGCCATTGCAGATCATGAAGGCCGCTGGCTTTGATGACATCACCAAGATTAAATATATCGGCGTTGATGGTGGTGCAGATGCTATCACGCAAACCGTTGGTGGCTTTACCCAAGCGATGACCGGCGACATGTCGGAAATCGTGGGCTTTGTGAAATCGGGCGACGTGCGCGTTCTGGCCGTGTTGACCGAAGAGCGGGTACCGGGTTTTGACGACATCCCCACCGCGCGTGAGCAAGGCTTTGACGTGGTCGCCGTTAACTGGCGCGGCGTTTATGTGCCAAAGGGCATTTCCGACGAGCAGTTCAACGCTTGGGCCGAACGCCTGAAGGCCGTGGCCGAAAGTGAGCAGTGGAAAACCGCGATGACCGAGAACGGCCTCGCGCCGTTCACCAAAGTCGGTGGCGATTTCCAATCTTGGGTCGATAACGTGATTGCGGACACCGTTGTTCTGTCCAAGGAAATCGGAGTGATCCAATAATGCGTGGTGACCGGATTTTTGGTCTGGTCATGATCGTTGTGGCGCTGGGGTATATCCTTAGCGCCACGACCATCCGTTCCAGCTTTATGTCAGACCCGGTTGGACCGCGGATTTTCCCGTATCTGATTGGCATTGTGACGATGATGTGCGCCTTGGTTATGGTACTGCGCCCAGACCCGGATGTTGAGTGGCCGGTTGGCAAGACCCTGTTGAACCTTGTGGTCGCACTGGTGATGTTGTTTGCCTATGCCATGATGGTCAAGCCATTGGGCTTTATCCTGCCTACGATCATCGTTTCGGGCATCCTCAGTTATCAGATCAACCCAAAACCACAATTGGCCGCTCTTACGGGTGTTGGCCTTGGGGTTGGGCTGTTTGTGCTGTTTAAATTCATTCTCGGTCTCGGCCTTAAAGGCCTGCCGCCTGCCCTGATGGGCTAAGGATTTTCTCATGGATCTGCTGTCTAATCTCGCGCTTGGGTTTTCCATCGCGCTTTCGCCTTACACGCTGGTTTTGGCAGTCATTGGTTGCTTTGTCGGCACAATTATCGGGGCGCTGCCTGGGCTTGGTCCATCGAATGGTGTGGCCCTGCTTATTCCCATTTCATTCTCAATGGGGTTTGATGCGATTTCCGCGTTGGTCTTGCTGACCTCAGTCTATTACGGGGCGATGTATGGTGGGCGTATCTCGTCTATCTTGCTGAACATTCCGGGCGATGAACCCGCGATGATGACCACGCTGGATGGTTACCCCATGGCCAAACAAGGCAAGGCTGGCGAGGCGCTTGTCGTCTCGGGTGTTGCGTCTTTTGTCGGTGCGTTTTTAGCGACCATCGGCCTGATGCTGCTGGCCCCTTGGCTGGCCCGCGTGGCGTTCCAGTTTGGCCCAGCCGAGTATTTTGCTTTGTATATGCTTGCGTTTTGTACATTGGGCGGTGTGGGCTCCAACAATCAGGCCAAATCAGCGATGGCCGCTTGTATCGGGCTTGGCATCGCAATGATCGGCTTGGATAAAACCACCAACATGCAGCGCTATACCTTTGGCAATATCCACCTTTTTGATGGCATCGACTTTCTGGTCGCTATCGTCGGGTTGTTCGCCGTGGCCGAAGTATTTCACTTCATTGAAACCCATGGCAAAAACTCTGCCATCGGCGTGAAGCTGGGCAAGGTGGTCATTCCGTGGAAAATGCTGAACCAAACCAAGGGGGCTATGCTGCGCGGTTCGGGTATCGGGTTTGTCGCAGGCATCTTGCCGGGGGCTGGTGCATCTTTGGGGTCGTTCTTGGCCTATATGGGTGAGAAATCCATCGCCAAAGACAAAGACACCTTTGGCAAAGGCAACCCACGCGGCGTCGCGGCCCCCGAGGCGGGCAATAACGCCGCCGCCGGTGGCGCGCTGATCCCGATGTTGACGCTGGGTGTGCCGGGGTCTGGCACCACGGCGGTTCTGTTGGCGCTGCTGCTCACACTAAACATCACGCCGGGACCACTGTTGTTCACCGAACGCCCGGATGTGGTGTGGTCGCTGATCGCGGCCTTGCTCATCGCCAACGTCATGCTGTTGATCATGAACGTGCCGATGGTCAAAGTGTTTGTCAAAATCTTGTCGGTGCCATCTTATGTCTTGCTGCCCGGTGTCACGATGATTGCCTTTGTCGGCATCTACTCGCTGACCGGGTCCAGTTTTGATATGATGTTGATGGTGGCTTTTGGCGTCTTGGGCTACATCTGTCGCAAGATTGAGATTCCCACCGTGCCGATCATCCTTGGCATTCTTTTGGGCAACCAGATGGAGGATAACCTGCGTCGTGCGATGATCTTGTCTGATGGTGATTGGACCTACCTTTTCTCATCGCCGATCACGATTGGTTTGTGGGTTGCGGCTGTTCTGGGCTTCCTCGCGCCGATCTTTTTGCGCAAGTTTCTGAAAAAACCGCCCTTGCCGACTTTGGACGAAGATTAAGACCAGCGTTTGCTTTAAGCACCAGAACGCGCCCTATGCCACTGCATGCATAGGGCGCGCACCATTACAAACCCGTCCCCAAAACCCGCCACAAGGACACGCCCCATGCCCACTCGTATCCTTATTCCATCCGGCGTTTTGTGTTTGGGCTTTGATCGTGCGGCCTTGGCGCGCGGGGTTACCGCAAAACCTGATCTGATTGCGATTGACGGTGGATCAACGGACAGCGGCCCATGGTCACTGGGGGCGGGGCAATCCAAATATGCTCGTTCGGTCACCAAATCGGAATGGCGCGAGTTGATGCTGGCGCGCGCCGAAGCTGGTGTGCCTTTGGTCATCGGCACGGCAGGCACCTGCGGCGCGGATGCTTGCGTCGATTGGATGTTCGACATCACGCAAGAGCTGGCAACCGAGTTGGGGCAATCCTTGACGGTCGCCCGCCTCTATTCCAACCAGCCCAGCGCCCGCATATCAGATGCGCTGGCGGCAGGTCGCGTGAAACCCTTGACCCCGGCCCCCGATATCAGTGCTGACGCTTTGGCACAAATGACCAATATCGTGGCCCTCGCCGGGGCCGAGCAAATCCAAGCCGCCTTAACAACCGGGGCTGATATCATCATCGCAGGTCGTACCACAGACACCGCGATTATCGCAGCTTTGCCCTTGATGCGCGGCGATCATTCGGGGGCAGCGTGGCACGGCGCCAAGGTGGCCGAATGTGGCGCGCTGTGCTCCACCAACCCCACTTCTGGCGTTATTATGGTCGATTTTGACGACAGCGGTTTTACGGTTGAACCCCTTGCGGATGGGGCGGCCTGCACGCCGCATTCCGTCTCGGCCCATATGCTTTATGAAAATTCCGACCCCTTCGTTTTGTATGAACCCGGCGGCTATTTGGACGTGACCCAAACCCAATACGCAGCACTGGATGCACGCCGTACCCGCGCTACTGGCTCGCAATGGGTGCCGGGGCCATACACCGTGAAATTAGAAGGCGCACGCGCCGCAGGCTTTCAAACCACCCTGATTGCTGTGCTGCGCGATGCCCATTATGTGACCAACGCCCAAAAATGGGTCGATAAGCTCCACGCTTTTCTCAATACTCTGATCGTCGAGCGCATGGGGCTTGCGCCCGAAACCTATGACCTCGAATTCCGTCTGATCGGCGTCAATGCGGCCCTCGGGTCCATGGAAAACCGCCCTGGAAACCCTACTGAGGTCGGCGTGCTTTTAATCATCACCGCACAGACCCAAGCGCTCGCGTCTGAGATCGGCAAACTCGCCAACCCGCATCTTTTGCACTATCCTCTGACGCAAGGTGAAGAGCTGCCAACCTTTGCTTTTCCTTATTCGCCCGCCCAATCCGACCGTGGCGTGCTATACGAATTTGCGCTGAACCATGTGCTGGAACTTGACGATCCAATGTCGGCTTTCCGCCTAACCGTGACCAAGGTTGCGCCATGACCCAAGTATCTGACATCGCCTTAAAAATCCGCTCCAAAAACGCAGGTCCGTTCTGGGTCACCATTGATGTCTTTTGCGGCACGGCTACCGCTTATGACCGCCTGCGCGCGGCCTTGAAAACCAGCGAAGTCGCAGCGCTCTACCAACAACCCACCCAAATGCTCAAACGCTTTGACATCCCTGATCTCCACGTCATCAAATTCTCATTTCCCCGCCCGGTGATCCAAGGTCACCGCTCTGACCGCGATATGCATGGCGCAGGCTGGGCCACGCTCTTGGCCGAACTCTCTGTCTAGAACAACCTGCCCAATCATCTGTTCCTTAAATATCCACTGTGGCGGCACCCCGTGCGCAGCCAAGGCCCCGCGCGCCCTTTATTTTCCCACCACCGCCCCAACGCTTGCAAGCCCCGCATCAACCAACGCCTGCTCGGCCCGGCTTAACACTTGCGCGCGCGGGTATTGCGGCTTGGCCCTGTCGTCCAAAATCGGCGCGTCCCAACCGTGCGTCGTGGCAAAAAAATCGTCAGCACCCGCTGTTCCGAATTCGCGCAAAAATCCTTGGATCACCACGTCAATGTAGCTCAGCAAAATTGGGTGTGCTGTCGCAGGTGCGCCAGCTTGCCCCTTTGGAACTGCATAGACCTGAATGGGGCGGTTGCCCCCAGCGCCAGCCGCTTCTGCCAAGTGCCGCCCATAGCCGTGTTCCCGTACGTCCAACGCTGCCCAATCCCCACCCGGCACATGCGCGATCAACCCTTGAATCGTGCAGTCCGCATCCCGCTCAACCGACAAATAGGCCAAGGGCCGCACCGCCGTATGCACCCAAACCCTGCGCCAGCCGGCCAGTTGCGCAGGCTCGGCCTCGCCATAGCCATGCGTGGCTCGGTTCACCAAGGATCCATAGCCAAAAAAGAAAGGGGACATGTCGCTTCTCCTTTGTATGCGGTCGCATTCATTTCACGCTTGCTTGCCACCCGCCGCCGCGCTAGGTTTTGGCCATCAGGATCGGGAGAATCCGGTTGGGGCGCAAGCCCTGTTCTGGTGCCGAAGGAGCAACCGCCCCGGTAAACTCTCAGGCGCAAGGGACCGGTTCTGGTGGTGGACTCTGGAGAGTGGCGCAAACACAAGCGCCCGCCGAAGGGATAACGATCTCAGGCGCCCTTTTTGGGTAAGGACAGAGGGGGCATTTTACGGACGGGATTGGCCTGTCCGCAAAGTGCCGGGGTTTTCCGGCGTGACCGAAGGGGGCTTTATGGCCGAGCTGGCGCGGACGGAATTGTTTGATCTTCATGTCGAATTGGGTGGCAAGATGGTGCCATTTGCGGGGTATGAAATGCCCGTGCAATACCCAATGGGAGTGATGAAGGAGCATCTGCATACGCGCCAAGCCGCTGGCCTGTTTGATGTAGGCCATATGGGGCAGGTTCTGTTGCATCCCAAAACCGACATGGATGCCCTGATCGCTGGGCTTGAAGCGATGATGCCTGTAGCCGTTGCAGGCGTGGCCGAAGGGCGGCAACGCTATGGCCTGTTCACCAACGACACAGGCGGGATCATCGACGATCTGATGTTCGCCAACCGGGGCGATCATTTGTTTGTCGTGGTCAACGCCGGCTGCAAAGAGGGCGATATTGCCCATATGGCCCAGCATCTGGCTGATGTGGCCACCGTCGCCCCCGTGACCGACCGCGCGCTGCTCGCCCTACAAGGGCCGGGCGCCGAGGATGCAATTTCCGGCATGATCCATTCTGTTATGGCTATGCGCTTTATGGATGTGATCACCGCCCATTCGGTGTTTGGTGAGCTGTGGATTTCCCGCTCGGGTTATACTGGCGAGGATGGGTTTGAAATTTCCGTCCCGAATGCCGGGGCCGTGGGCCTTGCCAAAGCGCTCTTGGCCCATCCGTCGGTCGCACCCATCGGCCTTGGCGCGCGCGACAGTCTGCGGCTTGAGGCGGGTTTGTGCCTTTACGGCCATGACATGGACACAAGCATCACCCCGGTTGAGGCCAATCTTGGCTGGGCCATCCAAAAATCGCGCCGCACGGGGGGCGAACGTGCGGGTGGCTTTCCGGGCGCCGACACCATCCTCGCGCAACTGGACAACGGCCCAACAAAACTCCGCGTAGGGCTTTTGCCAGACGGCCGCGCCCCTATGCGTGAAGGGGTAGAGCTGTTTGACGCAGCGACAGGCGGCAGCGCCATCGGCCGTGTTACCTCCGGTGGTTTTGGCCCTACCGTTGATTGCCCCATCGCCATGGGATTTGTCCCGCCCGCCCTTGCCGCGACAGGCACCCAGCTTTGGGGCGAGGTGCGCGGCAAACGCTTGCCCGTCACCGTGGCATCCCTTCCTTTCCGGCCCTCCACCTTCAAACGCTAAGCGCAAATACCAAGGAAAACCCCAAAATGATGAAATACACCGAAGATCACGAATGGCTGCGGGTTGAGGGCGATCTTGTCGTCGTCGGCATCACCGAACATGCGGCAACCCAATTGGGCGATGTTGTGTTTGTCGAACTGCCCGAGGTTGAAACCATGGTTGCCACTGGCGATGAAGTTGTGGTGATCGAAAGCGTCAAAGCTGCGTCCGACATCCTTGCCCCCGTTGATGGCGAGATTGTGGAAGTGAACGAAAAACTGTCTGACAGCCCTGGCTTGGTCAATGATAACGCTACGGGGGATGCCTGGTTTTTCAAGATGAAACTCGACGATATGTCCGTCCTAGACGCGTTCATGTCCGAAGACGAATACAACGATTTTATTGGATAATCTGCGCCCTCCGGCCTCATAGAGTTATGCTCATGTTGTGCGGGGGGTACTGATCTTAGGGGATGGAAATGACCTATACGCCCGTTGACTATAACACCTATGATTTTGCCAACCGCCGCCATATCGGCCCCTCACCCGAGGAAATGGCCGCCATGCTAAAGGCCGTAGGTGCGGCCAGTCTTGACGCGCTTATGGATGAAACCATCCCCGCCTCTATCCAGCAAAAAACCCCATTGGGTTGGGCGCCTTTGGCCGAGCATGAGTTTTTGGCAAAAATGCGTGATGTAGCGGCGATGAACACGGTGATGACATCGCTGATTGGCCAAGGGTATTACGGCACCGTCACCCCCCCGGCAATCCAACGCAATATTTTGGAAAACCCTGCGTGGTACACCGCCTACACGCCCTATCAGCCTGAAATTGCCCAAGGGCGGCTAGAGGCGCTGCTGAACTATCAAACCATGGTGGCCGATTTGACCGGCCTGCCCGTCGCCAACGCCAGCCTCTTGGATGAGGCGACCGCGGCGGCAGAAGCCATGACAATGGCCGAACGCAGTGCCAAATCTAAGGCGCGCGGCTTTTTTGTGGACCGCAACTGCCACCCCCAAACCATCGCCGTGATCCAAACCCGCGCAGCCCCTTTGGGGATTCAGGTGATGGTGGGTGATCCTGCATCCATGGACCCCAGCACCGTCTTTGGTGGTATTTTCCAATATCCCGGCACTTACGGCCATGTCACGGATTACACCGACCAAATCGCAGCCCTGCACGCGGCCAAGGCCATAGCGGTGGTCGCCACTGACCTTTTGGCACTGACCATGATCAAAGAACCCGGTGCCATGGGCGCCGATATTGCCATAGGGTCCAGCCAACGCTTTGGCGTGCCGATGGGCTATGGTGGCCCACATGCCGCCTTCATGGCCTGTAAGGATGATCTGAAACGCGCGATGCCTGGGCGCATTGTCGGCGTGTCGATCGACAGCCACGGGAACATGGCATATCGCCTGTCCCTGCAAACCCGCGAGCAACATATTCGCCGCGAAAAGGCCACGTCCAACGTTTGCACAGCGCAGGCTTTATTGGCCGTCATGGCCTCGTTTTACGCGGTGTTTCATGGCCCCAAAGGCCTGCGCGCCATTGCCGAACGTGTGCATTTTTCCACCGTCCGTCTGGGCCGCGCCTTGCGGGCTGCGGGGGCCAAAGTGTCGCCCGATGCGTTCTTTGACACCATCACGGTTGAGGTGGGCGTGGGCCAAGCAGGCATCCTTGCCGCCGCCCGTCATGAAGGCCTGAACTTCCGCAAAATCGGCACAGACCGCGTGGGGATTTCACTGGATGAAACCACGGATGAAAAGGTGCTGATCCGCGTGCTGCGGGCCTTTGGCATCGAAGGCGTGCCACCGCATCGCGCCGTTTTGGGTTTTCCCGATGCGATGATCCGCGAAACTGATTACCTGACCCATCCGGTGTTCCATATGAACCGCGCGGAATCGGAAATGATGCGCTACATGCGCAGGCTGTCCGACCGTGACCTCGCCCTTGACCGCGCCATGATCCCGCTTGGATCTTGCACGATGAAGCTGAATGCCGCTGCTGAAATGATGCCAATTACTTGGCCGGAATTTGGGTCGCTGCACCCCTTCGTGCCGTTGGATCAGGCCAAGGGCTATGCTTATGCCATCGACGACTTGTCTAAAAAGCTTTGTGAAATCACGGGTTATGACGCCATGTCGATGCAACCCAATTCGGGTGCGCAAGGCGAATATGCGGGCCTGCTGACCATCCAAGCGTACCACCGCGCCAATGGTGGGGCTGACCGCAACATCTGCCTGATCCCAACATCGGCCCATGGCACCAACCCCGCATCTGCGCAAATGGCGGGGATGAAGGTAGTGGTGGTCAAATCGGCCCCGAACGGCGATGTCGATCTGGATGATTTCCGCGAAAAGGCAGCGGCTGCGGGCGACAAGCTGGCCGCTTGCATGATCACCTACCCCTCGACGCACGGCGTGTTTGAGGAAACCGTGCGCGAGGTATGCCAGATCACCCATGATCACGGCGGCCAAGTTTATATCGACGGCGCGAATATGAACGCGCTGGTCGGCCTTGTGAAACCGGGCAAAATTGGTGGCGATGTCAGCCACCTGAACCTGCACAAAACCTTTGCCATCCCGCATGGTGGCGGTGGTCCGGGCATGGGACCAATCGGCGTGGGTGCGCATCTGGCCCCATACCTTCCGGGCCACCCAGAACAGACGGGTTTAACCGAAGGCCCAGTATCGGCCACCCCTTACGGGTCTGCGAGCATTTTGCTGATTTCATGGGCCTATTGCCTGATGATGGGCGGCGAAGGCCTGACCCAAGCAACCCGCGTGGCTATCTTGAGCGCCAACTATATCGCGGCGCGGCTAAACGGGGCATATCCGATACTCTTTATGGGCAACAAAGGTCGCGTCGCACATGAGTGTATCCTTGACACCCGACCCTTTGCCGAATGCGGCGTTACGGTGGATGACATCGCCAAACGCTTGATTGATAATGGCTTTCACGCGCCCACAATGTCATGGCCTGTGACTGGTACTTTGATGGTGGAACCCACAGAATCGGAGACCAAAGCCGAAGTTGACCGCTTCATCACGGCTCTGCTGGCGATCCGCGCCGAAATTCAATCGGTCCAAGACGGCGAAATATCGGCCGAGGATAGCCCGCTCCGCCATGCGCCTCACACGGTAAACGACCTCGTGGCCGAATGGGACCGCAAGTACAGCCGTGAGGCTGCGTGCTTTCCGCCCGGCGCCTTCCGCGTCGATAAGTACTGGCCGCCTGTAGGCCGCGTCGACAACGTGCACGGCGACCGCAACCTGATCTGCACTTGTCCGCCTTTGTCGGATTATGCCGAGGCGGCTGAGTAAAACCGCAAGCCTTCTTGATGCCCTCACAACGGCCCCCTACATATACCAACAACAGAATATGAAGGGGGCCGAAATGGCGGATGGCGTAAAACTGGCCTGTACCACTTGCGGGCAGATGAACCGAGTGCCTTTGGCCAAACTGACTGAAAACCCTAAATGCGGGTCTTGTGGTGACCCGCTTATAACCGGAAAAGTGGCCGAGCTTGACCGAACCACCCATGACAAAGCCACCCGCGGAGATGATCTGCCGCTGTTGGTCGATTATTGGGCGCCGTGGTGTGGCCCGTGCCGCATGATGGCCCCTGAATTTGCCAAGGCAGCCAAAACCCTTGAAGGCCGCGCGCGCTTTGCCAAAATCAACACCCAAGACCACCCCAAAATCTCTGACCGTCTGCGCATTCAAGGCATCCCTTTGCTTATTCTTTACCACAAGGGGCGCGAGGTGGCCCGCCTGCCCGGTGCTCGCCCTGCTGCCGATATTGCAGCGTTTGTCGTTGAGAAAACGCCTGTCAAAGCTGTGTGAGCATAGGCTGCGCCGCATTGGCTCTAGGTGTCCCATCCCGGACGTTTGCATTGACGAACGCCGTCTGCCACTCTTCATCGCACGGGCTACGCTGCGCGAGCTGATCGCGGGGCTGGAAGCGCGTGCTTTTGGTGGGGCCACGCGATGATGTTATC
>Ga0209390_10001318_pt1 | contig 48728 bp, 45 predicted proteins | sample BON01_FD_187212 | JGI IMG/M metagenome (GOLD analysis project Ga0209390, IMG submission 187212) | Freshwater microbial communities from Lake Bonney liftoff mats and glacier meltwater in Antarctica - BON-01 (SPAdes) (version 2) | ecosystem: Environmental > Aquatic > Freshwater > Ice > Glacier...
AATATGGAATTATGCTCATAGCAGACGAGGTGCAAAGTGGCTTTGGTAGAACTGGCAATTGGGCAAGTTGGCAAAATTATAATGTAACACCAGATATAAGTTGTTACGCAAAATCTATGGGTTCTGGTTTGCCTATTGCCGCAGTGGTTGGTAAGGCAGAAATAATGGATGCCGCTGCACCAGGAACCATTGGGGGTACTTATATCGGGAGTCCTATTTGTTGTGCAGCAGCCTTGGCAACCATTAAGCTAATGAAAAAACTGGATATTAATAAACTAGCAATGAAAGTAGGAGATAAAATTTCTAATCGATTTAAGTCATTACAAAAAAAATATAGTGAAATTGGTGATGTAAGAGGAGCAGGAGCGATGATAGCCATTGAGTTTGTAATAGATAATGATCCACGTCAACCAAATGCAGAATTGTGTGGTGCTGTGGTGAATACCTGTGCGGATAGAGGCTTAATTCTTGTTAGTGCAGGTACCTTTAAAAATGTAATACGAATTTTATCCCCTTTGGTAATATCCGATGAAGTATTGAACAAAGGGTTAGATATATTAGAAGCAGTAATTTTAGAAGAAATAAATAAATAAATATGAGACCATTTGCAATAGCAGGAATACAAATGAAAGTGTCGGCAGTATTGCCGAACGTGGAGATGATGAAGCTTAAAATCAACATCACCATGAGCCTTTATCCTTGGGTAGAAATGATTGTTTTTAGTGAGTTGTGTGCCTTTGGGCCCTTGCTACATACAGCCGTTGAATTACCTAACTATTTTGAAGAGGAAATGCAAAAATTGGCGAAAAAATATGGAATTTGGCTTTTGCCCGGTTCTGTCTTTCAAAAGAAGGAAGATAAAATTTATAACACCGCTACAGTCATTAACCCTGAAGGAGAAATAGTTGGAAGATATAGTAAAATGTTTCCATTTTACCCTTATGAATTAGGGGTAACAGCTGGAAACGAGTATATGGTTTTTGACGTGCCTAATTTTGCAAGATTTGGCGTTTCAATATGCTACGATATGTGGTTCCCTGAAACAATTAGAACATTAACCTGTATGGGAGCAGAGGTTATTTTGCACCCTACCATGACCGGTACCATAGATAGAGATGTGGAATTGTCCATCGCAAGGGCAATGGCTACGGTAAATCAATGCTACTTCTTTGATGTAAATGGCTTGGATTCAGGCGGCAGTGGAAAATCCATTGTTTGTGGGCCTGATGGAAGAGTAATTCATCAAAGTGGAGAAACGGAAGAGATTTTCCCTTTAGAGCTCAATATTGATAGGGTGAAGAGGAGTAGAGAGTTAGGTGTACTTAGATTGGGGCAACCGTTAAAAAGTTTTAGAGATCATATTGGTGCTTTTAGTATTTATAGCGATCCTGCTGAAATGAAGTATCTAAATACATTAGGTCCATTAATAAAGCCCACAAGATTGGAGGCATTAACCGAATTAAAAATGCAAGAAGAAGCTATTGAGCCTAAATATCAAACAAAAGAATTTAAAGGAAGCGAATTTTAAACAAATAAAATAATAATAATATGGGAGTATCATCAATTAAAAAAACAAAAAAAGCAGCACTAGTAAAAAAAGCAGCACCACTAAAAAACTATGTTAGTTGGTTTGAAATACCGGCCATTCATTTTGAACAGGCGGTAGCATTTTATAATCATATTTATGATATAAAAATGAAAACTGCAAACAATGGAGAGTTTCAAATGGCATTTTTTCCAGCCAACAAAGGTGTGGGTGGAGCAATCGTATCAGGACCAAGCTGTGTGCCTAGTCAAGCGGGCAGTTTGCTGTATTTAAATGGAGGTGCAGACTTGAATTTAGTGTTGGGAAGAGTAGACGCAGCTGGAGGGAGAATTGTGATGCCCAAGACTTTAATTGATGAAAAGTCAGGTTTTTTCGCTATATTTATCGACTCAGAGGGAAATAAATTGGCATTACATTCAAATAAATAAATCAAATTGACTAAAAGACTTCAAATCAACTCGCGCTATTACAATATAGGTCAACTTCGGTTGGACTTTTGGAATAATTTACGCAAAGAAACGGTTGATTTGGTTAGCCAAGCACAAGGCTCTTCCAAAGAAAAAAATCAGGAAGAGCTTGTTTTGCATTGGTTTAATGAACTCGGAAAAATTGAGCATTTTTACGCATTTCCTGGAATAGTTCATTTTGAGTACATAAAAGCAACTTTCTTACGGAGAGATTTCACCGTTACTGCACAATTGATTGCAGATATTGTTTTGCAATTGGTGAGTGATAGTTTTAGAAATCATCCGGTTGTTTTAGATGACCTTGAAACGATAAAAGAAACTGAAATTAACACTGATACTCAATCTAGAAATGATAAAAAGTATTTTGAGGTATTGTTTGTTGAGGATCTTAGTGATGCAGATGAAAAAGCCATCAGGCACAAAATTGTTAATTTAAGAGATGACAATGATGAATTTACTTATGGGGTAGTTGTTCAGCGCTCTTTTCAAGATGCTATAATAGCGGTTTTGTTCAATCCAAATATTCAAGCAGTTGTTTTGAGGTATGCACCTCCTTATCACTCCAAACATATAAGTGAACTGATTGTGCCCTATATTCAAAATGTTTTTAGATTTGATAATTCTTCTGCTCCTGCGGAGGATTTGGGGCCAATACTTGGAAAAGTAATAAAGAAATTAAGGCCAGAGTTGGATACCTATTATGTTACCGACACTTCTCTTCAAGATTTAAAAGACAGTACGATCCGAAGTTTTAAGCGGATTTTTTATCGAAAAGAAGATATTCAAGAACTGCATTTAACCATAATGCGCGGGATAAGAGAACGATATGAAACACCTTTTTTATCCGCCTTAATAGAGTATAGTCAAAAGCCAACAGGGGTTTTTCATGCTATGCCTATTTCTAGAGGAAATTCTGTCTTTAAATCAAGATGGATAAAGGATTTTGGTGATTTTTATGGAAGAAATATGTTTCTGGCAGAAACCTCTGCTACCACAGGTGGTTTAGATTCTTTACTGCAGCCTACGGGGCCGCTTAAAAAAGCCCAAGAAATGGCAAGGGATGCCTATGGTTCTCAACATACATTTTTTGTAACCAATGGCACCTCAACAGCGAATAAAATTGTTATGCAGGCCTTGGTTGAGCCGGAAGATGTGGTTTTGATTGACAGGGATTGCCACAAATCCCATCATTACGGGTTAGTTTTGGCAGGTGCCTATCCTGTATATCTAGATTCTTATCCTATACAGGAATTCTCGATGTATGGTGCTGTGCCACTTTCACAAATTAAAAGCAAATTGTTACAGTTGAAAGATGCAGGGAGAATGGATACCGTGAAAATGGTGCTATTGACCAACTGCACTTTTGATGGATTGGTTTACAACGTGGAGCGCGTAATGCAAGAAATTTTGGCAATTAAGCCTGATATGGTTTTTTTATGGGATGAAGCGTGGTTTGCCTTTGCCGGATTTACCTATATTTATAAGCAGAGAACAGGGATGTACACCGCCAAAAGATTACATGCCCGCTATCAAACACCTGCCTATAGAAAGCAATATGAAGAACATATAAAAGGCTTAAAAGCAGGAGAAATATCTAAATTGCCCAATCCTGATTTGGTAAAAATTAGGGTTTATTCAACTCAAAGTACCCATAAAACTTTAAGCAGTTTTAGACAGGGTTCAATGATTCATATTTGGGATGAAGATTTTAGAAAAAAATCTGAAAGCACATTTTTAGAGGCGTATATGACCCATACTTCCACCTCGCCAAACTACCAAATGCTGGCTTCTTTAGACGCTGGCAGAAGACAAGTACAGTTTGAGGGGTTTGAGTTGGTAGAGAAAAGTATAGAGCTTGCTATGGTGCTTAGAGCCAAGATTAATGATAATCCAAAACTCAATAAATACTTTGATGTATTGACCGTTCATAATTTTATTCCAGATCAATACAGAGAAACGGGCCTGTCTGAATACTATGCTAGAAATACAGGCTGGAACAGAATGGAAACTGCCTGGGAAAAGGATGAATTTGTACTAGACCCTACAAAAATTACCTTAAATATTGGAAGAACAGGAGTAGATGGAGATACTTTTAAAAATAAGTATTTAATGGATAAATTTAATATCCAAATTAATAAAACTTCTAGAAATACTGTTTTGTTCATGACCAATATTGGTACTACTCGTGGCAGCGTAACCTATTTAACCAACGCTCTTTTGACAATTGCCGAAGAGTTGGATGAAACATTTAGATCCTTAAATAATAGAGAGGCGGAAATTTATGAAAAGAGAATTCACTCCCTCACTAAAGATGTCCCACCTCTGCCAGATTTTAGCCATTTTCATCATTCATTTCAAAAAGTCCCAGGTGTTCCTGGTGGAAACTTAAGAGAGGCATATTTTTTAGCCTATCACGAGGAGAATTTTGATTATGTAGAGTTAAAAAACTGCATTTCACTAATGGATAAAGGACGAATATTAGTGGCATCTTCCTTTGTAATACCTTACCCTCCAGGCTTTCCAGTTTTAGTGCCGGGGCAAGTTGTAAGTCATGAAATAATTCAATTTTTATTGGCATTGGATGTTTCAGAAATACATGGATACAGGTCAGATTTGGGACTGAGAATTTTTAAAGAAAGTATATTGAATAGAGAAAAAACCCACACCGCAATGGGCGGAATGAACGCTTCGGCTAGTTAGAATAGTGCAAAGGGAAATAAATAAAAAAAATGAGTAAAATAATAAATATAAAAAAAGAAGTAGTGAAAAAAGTAGTAGCAAAAAAACAAAAAGCCAAAAATGCCATCCTTAAAGGTATTCCGGATATTAGAAGGTTTTTTCATAAAAACGAAATGCCCATTTACTTTATCAGTGCTACCAACTTTAATTTATTAGGTGCCGATGAGTGGATAAAAAACTTTAAGTACATCAGTCATATAGAATGCTTCGATGGTTTGCATCCAAACGTTTTTAAACCAAAAAATGAAATACCTCATGATGATTTTGAAAGTCTTGAGGACATTAATAATTATTTGCTGCAACATCCTGAAGTTCAAAACCACATAAAAGTAAGAGAAGTTGATGGAAAAGCTGGTTATGCCCTGTTTTTAATGTTTGATGAAAACACTGAAAAACTTGCAAAAAAATTGGGTTTGGAAATTATATTCCCTTCTGCTAAAATGCGAAACTTTATGGACAATAAGGTAAATACCAATCGTATTGCAGAAAAGGCGGGAGTTGCTTGTGTTCCTTATGTTTTATCGAAAGTAAAGAATTATAAAGAATTAAGACAGGTTTCTAAACATTTAGGTGAAGAATTAGTAGTTCAAACACCTTATGGAGACTCAGGTCATACCACCTTCTTTATTTCTAATGAGGAGGAGTATGATAAACATGCTGAAGAAATTGTAAAGGAAAAAGAAGTAAAGGTAATGAAGCGTATTAATTGTAGAGGTTCTGCAATTGAGGCTTGTGTTACGAGACATGGAACAATAGTCGCTCCACTGATGACAGAATTGGTTGGTTTTAATGAGTTAACACCTTATAAAGGGGGTTGGTGTGGTAATGAAATTTACCCAAGTGCTTTTACTCCTGCTATTAGACGCAAAGCAAAGAAATACACCCAATTATTCGGAGATCAGTTGATTAAAGAGGGATACAAAGGGTATTTTGAATTAGATTTTCTAATAGATCAAGACAATGGAGAAATTTATCTTGGTGAGTTAAATCCTCGTTTAACGGGAGCAAGTTCTATTACCAATCATGCCGTGTTTGCCTTGGCAGATGCACCTCTTTTTGTATTCCATATTTTAGAATGGATGAATGTTGATTATAAATTAAATGTAAATGCATTAAATGCTAGATGGGCAAAACAAGAAAACCTTGATGGATGGAGTCAATTGATTATCAAACACACCAAAGATACGGTTGAATATGTTACAGAAGCACCAAAATCTGGCATTTGGAAAATGTATGACAATGGACATATTGAATTTGATCGTATGGATACGCATAGAAGGGCTGTTGAAAGTGAGCAGGAAGCTTTTTTCTTGCGCATAACTACACAAGGAGATTATTTATATGAAGGGGCAGATATGGGAATATTGGTAAGCAGAGGAAGGATGATGACCGATGATTTTGAACTAGTACCACGTGCCAAAGCATGGATAAATGCTATCAGAGCAAAGTATTCATCTAACATGGTAGAAGATAAGCGCGCAGTTCCTGTTTTGACAGGAAGTTTAACTAAATAGTTTTCAAATAAATATAAAACGAGTATTTCTTAACATATGCATTTACACTTTAGGGCAATTGATGATGTTTCAGAACCTGGAACAAAATGGCTTGAAATGGTTAAGGAGTTTTGGCCCAGTTATCAAACTTGGTTAAATACGCAAGAGCAATATACCCCTCCAGCATTGGCGGAAGCACAATATGCACTCAATACCTTTATGCCGGAAATATATCCCATCTATGCTAGATTGTGTAAATTACTGAATGCCGATGTGGCTTTGGCAACTTTTTTAACGGGTTTTAAATTGCCCGCCTACATAAATGGATGTTCTCAGGCAGTTTATCAAAAAAATGGAATTACTCAAATTATTAGAAACAATGATTACCATCCTGATTTATTAGAAGGTGTTTTTTTGCTATCTAATTTTAACGGTAACAAAGTAATGGGCATGAGTGATTGCCTTTTTGGGTTATTGGACGGGGTAAATGATAAAGGTTTGTCTGTATCTCTTTCCTTTGGCGGTAGAAAAGAGGTAGGCTATGGTTTTGGAATTCCTTTTATATTGCGGTATGTTCTTGAAACATGCGATACGGTAAAGGAGGCTGTTGCGGCTTTAAAAAGAGTTCCCTCTCACATGTCTTACAACGTCATGGCAGCTGATAAAGCTGGAAAACATCAGTTAATTTATGTTGCGCCAGACAAAGAAACGGTAAGCTCTAACTTGCCATACACCACCAATCATCAAGAAAAGGTGGAATGGAAAAAACACGCACGGTTTAACCAAACCTTAGAGCGTTCGCAATTTTTAAAACACCTCCTTGATAACAAAGAGGCAGGCATAAATGAATTGATTTATGCTTTTTTAGAACCACCCTTGTTTAATATGGCTTATGGAAGTGGCTTCGGTACACTATACACCGCCATTTACAACCCGGTAGATGGCATGGCTCAGTTACTTTGGAAAGATGATGTAATGCACCAATCTTTTGATAACTTTAAAGAAATGGAGAAATCCATTATTTATGCCCAAGAAGAAGGTGTTGTGGATGAAAATACAACCGCTACTAGAAATAATACCACTGAATGGAAAGAGGTTCCTCCCAACGATCCTGCTCCACAAATTTATATTCCCAAATTACATTTTAAATAAAGCAATTACCATGACTACATTTCAAACCATCAATCCTTATAATAATGAGGTATTAGAAACCTATCAATCCATTACACCTGATGAATTGAAGGCCAAACTAAATCATGCTGAAGAAGCTTTTAAAAGCTGGAAAAAAACCTCTTTTAAGGAGAGGGCCGCATTGATGATGAAGGTGGCTGATTTGTTAAAAGACAATACGGAAGAGTATGCTAAAATGATTACCTTAGAGATGGGGAAACCCATAACAGAGGCTAGGGGAGAAGTGAAAAAATGTGCTTGGGTATGTGAATATTACGCAGAAAATGCAGAACATTTTTTAGCCAATGAAATTATTGAAACCGATGCGCAAAAAAGCTTTGTAAGCCACAGTCCAATTGGCACTGTACTAGCCGTAATGCCTTGGAATTTTCCTTTTTGGCAGGTTTTTAGGTTTGCCGCTCCAACATTGATGGCAGGCAATGTGGGTGTGCTAAAACATGCTTCCAATGTATTTGGTTCTGCCATTAAGATTGAAGAAATTTTTATTAAAGCTGGTTTTCCAGCAGGAGTTTTTCAGAATTTGATTATCCATCATGATGAAACGGAAAAGATTATAGCGCACGATACCGTAAAAGCAATAACCTTAACAGGAAGTGAAAGAGCCGGTTCTGCGGTAGCTTCATTGGCAGGAAAATACATCAAGAAATCTTTACTAGAATTGGGTGGGAGCAATGCTTTTATTGTTTGGAAAGATGCAGATATTGATAAATCAGTAGCAACGGCCTTGACAGCGCGAATGCTCAATGCAGGGCAAAGTTGTATTGCAGCCAAACGCTTTTTACTTCACACCGATATTTATGATGCGTTTGTGAGCAAGTTTGTAGCAGGAGTAAAGGAAATGAAAGCAGGAGACCCGATGAATGAAGATACCAAAGTTGGACCTTTAGCGAGGAAAGATTTAGCAGAGGAATTGCAAAAGCAAGTTCAAAGTTCTATTGCCAAAGGAGCGGAATTATTGTTGGGTGGCAAACAAACCAATTGTTTTCACGAGCCAACGGTATTAGGAAATGTAAGCCCAGGAATGCCCGCTTTTGATGAAGAAACTTTTGGCCCATTAGCCGCAATGATAAAAGTGAGCAGCGAAGAAGAGTCTATTCAATTCTCAGAAATGTCTAAATTTGGATTAGGAGTAACAATCTGTACTAGGGATATTGAAAAAGCCTTGTCTTTTACCCCTCAAATTAGCGATGGGGCCTTATTCATCAACGAAATGGTAAAATCTGACCCTCGTTTACCCTTTGGCGGATCTAAACTGTCTGGTTATGGCAGAGAGCTTTCTAAAGATGGTATTTTGGAATTTGTGAATAGGAAAACGGTTTATGTGAAGTGAGTGTCGGGTTGGAAAAAATGACATCAAGGAAAACCTGATAACAATGAAATTTTAGACAATGACAAAAAAAATAAAAATTGATATTGTATCAGATGTTGTTTGCCCTTGGTGCACCATTGGATACAAACGTTTAGCAAAAGCCATTTCAGAACTTGGAATGGAAGACCAAGTAGAAATAGAATGGCACCCTTTTGAGCTCAATCCCAATATGCCATCGGAAGGTCAAAATGTAAATGAGCATCTTGCAGAAAAATATGGTTCCACTTTAGAACAACAAAAAGCATCTAAGCAACAAATGACCCTTGTTGGGAAAGAACTTGGTTTCATCTTTGATTATTTTGATGATATGAGGATGGTAAATACCTTGGATGCTCATGTTTTGTTGGAATATGCCAAGGAGTTTGGAAAACAAACGGAATTGAATATGCGTTTGACAACCGCTTTTTTTAGCGAACGAAAAGATGTGTCTAACAGGGATGTTTTAAAACAAGCCTTATTGGATGTTGGGTTAAATGCTGAAGAAGGATTGGCCAAATTAGACAATGACGAAGCCCGGTATGAAGTGAAAACTAAAGAAGGTTACTGGCAGAATTTAGGGGTTAGCTCTGTGCCAACTGTAGTTTTTAATGGAAAAAGCGCGGTAACCGGTGCGCAACCCGTTGAATTGTTTAAGGAAGTGCTTACGGAATTAATGGAGTAAATGTAGGGTTGGAAAAGCTAACAGCAAGTAATATAAAAAAACAAATCATAACTGGATTTTGTAAAAAGCCTTCACTCTAATAACCAAGTCAATTTAAATGTTTTTTGAATTAAAAAAATAATCGAAATATGAAATTATCGGGTTAATAGACATTTGTGGTGCTTAAGCCAATTGTAAAGCATGCTGTGTTTATCTTTGTACAAAAGGAAAGGTTCTTAATAAAAGAGTACCTTTTTAATCTAATACCATTAATCTGTCATATTTATATCTATATTTGTAAAACGAAGATGAAAAAAATAACCCTAACAATGTGTGCCTTTTGCTTTGCAATGCTTGTTAAAGCGGCTGATACCACATAAATAATGATTCGGTAACATACCACAATGAAATTCATTTGAATGCTACAGGTTTTGTATCCAACTATTTTAGTTTTGGAGGAAACACGTTTAGCAACAATCCTTATATATTGGGTTACAAAAGAATTATTAAGAACAGTGCTTTTAGGGTAGGTGTAAACTATAGTTTGTTTAATACCAATAGGCAGGTTAATCCACAGCAGCCAAGAAGTTATAATCAAGGTTCAAGATTTGATTTAAGAATTGGTTATGAAGGTAGAAAATTTTTGTCGCCAAAATGGTTCTGGTTTTATGGATTGGATGTAACTAGACTTGCGAGTCAAAGCTCAAGTAAAACCACTCAGAAATTTGGTGGTGGCATCACAGGCCCTGTAGATGTAACAAACATTAGCAGCTCAAGTAACATTTCAAGTGGTGGTGGCCCCATAACTGGTTTGCAATGGAATATTTCTAAAAGAATTGCTGTTTTGGCAGAAGCTCGTGCTTATTTATTATATTCTGAAAATAGATCTAATACAAAATGGGAAGATGTTCCAGAGAATATAAGAATAATGAATCCTACTATTTTTGAAGAGCGCAACAATGTTGATTATATTACTGATTTTAGAATATTTCTTCCTTTAGATGTATTTGTAGTTTTTAAATTTTAAACCTTATGCAAAGCAAAATTATTTACGCAGTATTTTCCTTATTTATTTCCTTAATAATCCTCTATTCCTGTAAAAAATCTACGGAAATAGAAATAAAAACGCCTACAGATTTAGGCTTCTATAATTATGATACAGATAAGGCTCCGGCTTTTGTAAAAAGTTCATTTGGAGAAGTTTTTACTCCTAGAGCTCAGCTTGGACGAGCCTTGTTTTATGATAAATCTCTTTCCATTAATGGCAACACTTCTTGTGGTTCATGCCATGTGCAGGCATTGGGCTTTGGCGATGGGAAAGCTAAGAGTTTAGGGTTTGCAAACCAACCTACAGCAATGCATGCCATGTCTTTGGTAAATATTGGAGGCAATGGTCAATTATTTTGGGATGGAAGAGAAAGGAATTTAAGAACACAAGCATTGTTGCCTATTTCCAATCATATAGAAATGGGATTGGACAATGAGGAACTTTTAATTGCCAAAATAGAGGGTAGCCCCATGTATGCTGATTTATTTAAAAAGGCTTTTATCCAAGGAAAAATAAACAGCGAAAATATAGGAGTGGCCCTTGCCAATTTTGTTGCTTCAATTGTTTCGTATAATTCTAAGTTTGACCAAGTGCAAAGAAATGAAGCTGTTTTTACCACGCAAGAAAGTTTGGGAAAGGAATTATTTGAGCAAAAATACCAATGTGCAAATTGTCATGGGGGCAACAATTTTAATTCACCTTGGGGAGGTTCTCATTTTGCCAATATTGGATTAGAAAGCACGGTGGATTTGAATACGCCTTCTAGTGGAATGTTTAAAGTGCCTAGTTTAAGAAACGTGGCAGTTTCTGCACCATATATGCACAATGGTTCTATCAAAACCTTAGAAGATGTTATCAATCATTACAACACAGGCATCAAGGAAAATGAAGCCTTGGCTTGGGAGTTGCGTAACTTTAAGCAGAATGGAGGGATGAAAATAACCATTGAAGAGAAAAAAGCAATGATTGCTTTTCTAAATACCTTGACAGATTTTCAAATGCTGCAAGATCCCAAGTGGAGCAATCCTTTTTAAGATTTAAAGTATAGCGTTAAAATTTTTTCATTGTGTTTTAATTTTATTGTATTGCTGAATTACTAAGGTGCCTAACCTAGGTATTGCAATAAATGACCAACCTAATAAACCACATAATAGCTCTAGCCATAATTGTTTTAATGTGCTTAAAACACTTGTCTGAAATGAAGTTTTAATGGCTTCAAAAGTGAGTAAAGAGTGGCGGACATCAATTATCTTTTCACCAAAATGAATAAAGGGAATGAACAGAAAAGAGTGTAAGGGGCTTATGACAAAAACAATGGCAACCCCCAAGTTTAATTTTAGCTTTATCGCTAAATAACTAACCAAAATCGTGGACAAACCAAAAATGGGCATAATGCCAATTACAATTCCAAGAATGGCGGCTTTGATCATATCCAAGGGTGAGAGACCTTGGCTGAAGACTTCCTTAATCTTTCTATAGATTTTTGATTTTTTTATAAATACCCAATTCATCAATACTATATTTTTATTGCGCTGTTTATTTTAGTAACAGAGACATTGATTATTTCTCCTATACTTAATTTTACATCAATTTTTAGGAGGTCTGTTTTCTGTCCTAGTCCAATAAATATGGTTCGTGTTTGGTCAGAAGCCAATCCCTCACCATTTATATTTTAGTAATATTGTTTGCTGCCACTTGCAAGGATTACATTTACCTTTGCTTGTGCGTATTTTCAGGTATTGGGGAATTGAAGGGTAATGAAATTATTTTTAACCATCTTTAATCATTCATTTATGGGTTTGCAGTAGTTATGCTTTGTGCTAATTCTATCAATTCGTTTGCATTGTGATAACCACTTTCACCTTTAACAGCATTGCCGTCTGCATCAATAAATAAAAGGGTAGGATAGGCCTCTATTTGGTATTTTTGGGCTAATACAACACCATCACCTTGCTCAGCATCCAAAGATACATTGATGAATGTTTTATTGAATAAATTACCGACTTCTTTATCTGAGAAGGTGGTTTTTTTTAGTTTTTTACAAGGTCCACACCAAGTGGCATAAACATCCAAGAAGATGAGCTTATTCTCCTTCTTTGCGAGGTGTAAAGCATCTTCCCACGTTCCTCTATGAAACTGAATGCCAGTAACACTGTCTTCTTTAAAATCTACGCCATAGTAGTTATATGCCCAATATGCGATGGCAATTCCAATGATAGCGAAGGTGATTATTCTATTCCAGGTCATATAATTATTTAGCTTTATTAATGATATAGACGAGCAAAGGGTATATTCCTGACAATTATACCATAAAAAAACCCAATTCAGTGAATTGGGTTTTTTGGTTTTTTTTGAGGTCAGGACCGGATTCGAACCGGTGTAGCAGCTTTTGCAGAGCTGAGCCTAGCCACTCGGCCACCTGACCTTTAATTCCCTTTTTTGAAGGTGTGCAAATATAGCATAATTTAAATATCAAATCCCTAAAAAATAAGGGAAATTTTTATTTCGTAATGACAATACTAGCTCCTGTACTCTTGCCCTCTGGATATTGTAACACCACCTTATAATTGCCCGATGGCCACTCTTTGGTGTCAATGTCAATATTGTTTTGCGTATTTCTAATGCTGCGTTTCATCATTATTCTGCCCAAAGAGTCGGTTATAATAATATATCCAGGACTTGTGAAGCTAATAAATTCAATGTGTACCTCATTGCGAGCGGGGTTAGGATAAATTAAAATGTTGCTATTGTTATCATCAATAACTGCAACCTCTAAAGCATTGCTATACATTGCTAAGCAATATTCGCCCACCTTCAATTGTTTGATTATAAAAGAGCCTTGGCGGTCAAATTTGTTGGCGCCCATCACCTTATCAGCATTGGCCATTTCCCATGGGCTACTCATATCCTTGCGATACATGAGGGTTAAACTATCTTCAACTCCTTTGATTAAGTAGTTATCCAAGAAAAAGTCTCCGTTTAAAAGCTGGGTTTGACCATTGTAATTGATGGTTGCCGTGGCTTTGAAGTTATCATCAAAAACTCCGCCAACGGTCCAGTAGCGTTGTGTGGAAAGTACAGGTAAAGACTCAATTTGGGTACTTTTATCGGCATGAATCCAGTTGTGGGTTACATGCACAAAACTGGGTTTGTTAATGGCACTTACGTTGATATTCATTAATCCATCATTGAAGCTATAATTGCCCACATTATTGATATATCTAAATGTATCGGTGGTGGCATCTGCAATTTTGGCATCCATATCTATGCCCACCCATTTGGTTTCAAACGGAACATCAAATTTAAAATTAGATTGATATTTACCAACCATCACCTTTTTAGTAATTTTAGTCAAGTCTGCAGACATTAATGTTATTTCCATGGGTATTTCTTCAAAAGGAGCTAAATCCCATCGTGTTCTTTGTAAAACGCTTACTTCAGTTTCATAATTATTGCCTACTTTTTTTGTTCTCCAATCCTTTACTGCCAAATGCGGAAACCCTTTACCAATAACCCATCCATTATAGAAATAAGATAAATCTACCTTGGTAAATTTTTGGAAAGAATCCATCATTTCTTTGCTGTCTATATTGCCATAGCGGTTATTTTTCATCAGGTTTTTAATGGCTGTAAAAAATGCACTGTCACCCATATAACCTCTTAGGGTGTGCGCTACATCGGCCCCTTTTTTATAGACATGTCTGCCATAAGTATTGCTGTGACCAATACCGCTAACAGGCAATATTTGTCCGTCTGCAATGTGCGCAAATTGTAAAACTTCTCTATGCGTTTCTTCCACTTTCTGCCTGTAGGCATCCTTGCCATAAACAAATTCATTAAAAAGCTTTTCGCCATAACTTGCCCAACCTTCATTGATCCACATGTCTTCTTGGGTTTTGCAAGTAATGTTATTGCCCCACCAAGCATGTGCCAATTCATGCGCCATCAACTCTTCTCTGTCTGTGCTGCTGTCAATAGCAAACAGCGGATAGGTTATATTGCAGGCATGCTCCATTGCACCTCCATTAAAAGGAACAACATTGTATCCTACACGTTGCCATTGATAATCGCCAAAGTAAAATATAAAGGCTTTCAATGCTTTTTCTAAATTCAAAAAACTTCCTTTCAATTTGCCGGTATCTTTTGCCAATGCAGCTAGAATATAAGGCACATTGCCTTGGCTCGTATTAAAACTGCCTTTTAATAATTCATACTTGCTGACACTCATAGAAGCTAAATAACTTGGAATAGGATTGTCCAATTGATAATGCCATAAAATAGTACTGTCCGTTGTTAAATTGGATACCAAACCACCGCCACAAATAGCTGCAAATCCAGTATCAGTAGTAATTTTATAACTGTAAGTAGATTTCATATTAAAATTATCAAAACAAGGAAACCATGATCTACCAAAGGGGTGAGGGTCGGCTTGAAAACCAACGCCCACAGCGTAGGCATAATCACCCGTAAAATAGAATCCTCCAAAACCGCTGGCATCTGTGGCTTGCAGGCCATGATAATAAACTGTTAGCCCAATATTTTCTCCAATATTGTACGATTTATTCAGGTTGATTTGCACTTTGTCTGGTTTGCGTGTAAATTGAACATTGACACCATTACAATAAACAGAATCCACAACATGGTTTCTTAAATCCAAGGTAACATGTTGAATGTTATTCATTTTGGGAGTTAAACTGAGTAGGGTAGAAGCTGCAAATTTCTTAGCGCCAATATTGCGCATATCCATGCTAATTTCAATGTGTTTTACAGTTAGGCTATCCACTCTTTTATCTTCAATGGGATAAAGGTCTGCTGCGATTGTGTTGTTAATGAAACTTATAACAAATAGGAGAGTAATGAGTGTTTTTTTCATAGAGAGAGGTTATTTGGGTTGTAAATATACTGTAACAATAATTAATTCTAAAAATTATCGAAAAAAAATTATCATCTTTGTAAGATGAAAAGTATAAAAAACCTGTTGCTTTGTTTTGCTTTAACATTGTTCAGTGTGGTTTCTGTCATGGGTCAAATTAGCATTACCAATAGTGATATGCCTAAGTCTGGCGACACTTTGCGGTTCAGCAATAGTAACAACTTAACCCTTAATTTAACCAGTACTGGAGTCAATACTGTTTGGGATTATAAAAATTTAACGCCTAACTCACAAGACGTTAGCAGCTATGTAAACTTTTTGCAAACTCCCTACTTTTTTTATAGCCAGTTTTTCGGTGCAATTGGTTTAAAAACAGCAGATACCATCAATTTAGGCATTCTTACCATGACCAATGTTACTACTTTTTACAAAAGCAAAACGGCAGCCTTTACCGCAGAGGGTTTAGGCTTTAGTACTTCTGGAATTCCCTTGGCATCTGATTACTCTACGGCCGATGTGGTTTATAAATTCCCCTTAAATTATAATCAAATAGACAGCAATCCTTTCAGAGTAGTAACCACTTTACCCACCTTGGGCTCTCTTATTCAACAAGGTAAAAGGTTTAACCATGTGGACGGCTGGGGTAAAATATCTACTCCTTATGCCAATAGTGTTGCCTGTCTGCGTGTAAAGAGTGATATTATTGAGGTGGATTCTTTAAAAACATCTTTTTTAAGCTTTGGATTTCCCGTAAGTAGAAGAGAGATAAAATGGTTGAGCAATACAGAAAAAATACCTATTTTAGAGGTTACTGGAGCATTGTTGGCTGGCAATTTTACACCGGCACAAGTTAAGTACCGCGATAGTTTTAGAGCCAATAGTCAGGGTCCACCGCCTCCGCAACCAACATTTTCGGTTAATAAAAGAACAGGTACAACTAAAGATACCTTTGATTTTGTAGCCAATTCAAACCCTCCGTTTGGTGTAAGTTATAAATGGATTTTTAGCCCAAATAAAGCTAAATTTGTAAAAGGTTCAACCCTTAACAGTAAAAATGCTTTTGTGGTTTTTACTGACACCGGAAAATACGATGTGCGCCTAACCGCCACCAATAACAATGGTTCTAAAGACACTTTTAATGCTAAATACATTTCCATTTCTGGAACTTCAAGTGTTGAGAAAACCACACCAAAAATAGAATTGGTTTTGTTACCTAATCCTGTGCAAGATTACATTTCTATAACACCTGCTCATGCAAATTCCTTGATTTCATTGGAAATCTATTCACTTACTGGTGCTAAAGTTCTAGAAACTTCTTTTTACGGCAGCTATAAATTAGACGTGTCAATGCTTGCCAGTGGAAAATACATTGTAAAAGCCAATGCAGCAAACGAGCAAACAACTTTTGTTTTTGAAAAGCAATAGGTTTTCTTGATGTCGGGTTTTCCAACCTGACATCACCAAAATACCACCACCAACATATTGCGCAATCAGTCCCGATGGAGAAGCTCGGGAGGAAAACCTGACTGCAATTCAGTTTTTAAAATATCTCTTATTCTAATAAATATTCCCAATCCTCATTGGAGGTAATTTCAAATGCACGCTGTAGTCCGGCAGCATGAGCAGCTTCAACATCTCTTTCATGATCTCCAATCATAAAGCAGTTTTCTTGGTTTACTTGATATTTATTCAAAGCTTTTTCTATCATTAAACCTTTGGGTTTTCTACATAAGCAATTTTCTACCAGGCTATGATGTGGGCAATAAAAAATTTCAATAAATTCCATGCCTTCCGCTTTAAAAGCATCAATCAATACCTGATGGAAACTTTTTAAATCAGCCTCCGTGTACATTTGTTTAGAAATGCCGCCTTGGTTTGTAATCATGACCAAATGGTATCCCTTTTCTTTTAAAAGCAAACAATTCTTAATGGCATGGGGCAAAATTTTGAAATCCTCTATACGGGTAATGTAATTTCCAATTTCATGATTCAATACCCCGTCTCTGTCTAAAAATGCAATTTTTTTTACCTTATCCATTAATTGTTAAATTATTCTAATTTTATTGACTTATTTTCGCAGCAAACCTAATCATTGTGTCTCAGAAAATAGTAATCATCCCCACATATAATGAAAAAGAGAATGTCAAAAGCATGATATTGCATGTGCTAGAGCTTTATCAAGACATCGATATTTTAATCGTTGATGATAATTCTCCTGATGGCACTTCGGATATCGTGATGACACTTCAGCGGAAATTTACAAAACGACTGCATTTAATAAAAAGAAAAGGGAAAAATGGTTTAGGAACGGCTTATATAGCGGGCTTTAGATGGTGTTTAGAAAAGGATTATCAGTTTATTTGTGAAATGGATTGCGATTTTAGCCACAACCCCAAAGACCTAGAAACTTTAATCAAAGCGTGCCAAGAAGGAGGGGCTGACATGTGTATTGGTAGCCGTTATGTAACAGGAGTAAATGTTGTTAATTGGCCAATTGGCAGGGTGATTATGAGTTATTATGCTTCTGCCTACGTTCGGTTTATAACAGGCATGAAAATTAGAGATACCACAGCAGGTTTTGTGTGTTATACACGCAAAGTGCTTGAGAATATCAATTTAAACGAGGTTCGTTTTAAAGGCTACGCTTTTCAGATAGAAATGAAGTTTAGGGCATGGAAAAAGAAGTATCAAATAATAGAAGTTCCTATCATTTTTACGGATAGAACTTTGGGTACCAGCAAAATGAGCCAAGGTATTTTTAGAGAAGCGGTTTTAGGAGTTATAGAACTAAAACTAAAAAGTTTATTCTGGAAGGATTAGGGGGTTGGTGGATTACTTGTTCAATATTACCTAATGTTTGTGTAGGAAGCGTAGCCGTCCCAGAGGTTGCTATGATTGCATACATAATGTTTATATGCTTTTTAAGTATTCCTCAATTTGCAAAATGGTATAATCATATCTGTAGCCATATTGCATGTTTAATCTCTTGGTTTTTGCAAGAATTCGATTGTAAAATTCATCTGGCTTTTTCTTTGAAATACTTCTGACGAAGGAAGCAAGATCACCAATGAAATACTCCAGCTCATAGTTAATTTGCAAGTAAATCTTACAATACACTAAATTTCCATCAAAAGATTGGTTATTACATTCGGAGATTGGGTCTGCTAATTGAAAAAGAATACGATCTTCCCAATTTTCAATTTGAGATTCCAATTCATTAAATTCTCTTTGATCAAAAGAGCTTAAGTGGGCTAAAATTGATGGGTGTATACAAATGTTCCCATATCATTGTCCCATTCATCCTCATTGGCTTTCATATACAGCCATAATGCTCTGACCTTATCATCTAATTTTGGGATTGTTCCTGTTCTCTTGATCTGCTTTAATTTAAAATAATCTAATATATTCTTCATCTAATAATGGGGATTTGTTACTTAAAATTGCAGATAACATCCGAATATAGTCACCTTTTCAAATTCAATAGGTACGTTTATTTCTACTTTACACCTACAAATATATTTAATCTAATGGGCTTTTTAATATTTTTTATGGACAGTGAGGTTAGAACAACACGTTGGGATGCGAATTATGCGCAGTCGTCCCGATGTTAAATCGGGATGGAAAACTGTATTGTATAAAAACCAGTCAATAAATAATGGTTTAAAGGTCTAGTACAATTCTCAAATTTGCTCTCAAATTACTTTTTTGCTCTTTTGTTAATTCTCCAAGTTTCTTAAGAAATCTATGATTATCAATTGCCCGCAATTGATCTACAAGAATATCACTTAGCTTTTCAAGCTGCCCCTTTTTTAAATGAACACGCAATAGTTGAATTTCCTTTTGCACATTTGTTGTAATTGGACAAATTAGGGTAGATAAATGTGTTTCATTTAAAAGGTCGGTTTGAACAATTACAACGGGTCTAGTTTTTCCCGGTTCTCTTCCCTGGCTTGGATTTAAGTCTGCAAGCCAAAGTTCGTATTGTTTAATCTTCATCAATAAGCTTTTCAAATTCATGTAAAATTTCCATTGAATCTTGACTTGTCATTCTGGACTCTTTCATCAATTGTTTTTTCAAAAGTTTACGTTTATTGTAGAGATTATAAATGCTAACAGCTTCGTTAATATATCTATTTCTAGCCAATTTAAGCTTAGAGGTTAGTTCTTCTGCCTCCTCATAAATTTTGTCGTCTAATTTCAATGATAATATTTTCATAGTAAGAGTTTTTTTTTTACAAAGGTATATATTAAAAGTATATACTGAAAATTTATTTATTTGCGCATTCAATCACAAAGCACTACTAGCGGAAATCCTGACTGCAATGAAATAGGAGTTTAGGGTGGTATTCGTGAAATAAAGAATAGGGTTATTAATGCTTAGAGTGGTATTCGTGATTTTAAGAATAGGGGTTTTAACGTTTAGATACGCTTTCGTAATTTACGGAATAGGGGTTTTAAAGTTTAAGGGGCCATACTTAATTTTTTTGTTGGTTTTGGCTGGTTTGTTGATTGTCAACTATTATATTTGTAAGCATATTAGCTGCGGGTGAAGTGAATACTAACACTAATACCACAAAGAAAAAAAGTTAAAAATGTTAAAAAGTAAAGATTTTTCTAAAATTTCATTATTCTGTGTCTTTTCCGTGCTATTTTCTTTCTGTACTTCTGTAAGAGAAAAGGTTGGTAATAAGGATGACGTAAAATCCACTTTCACTAAGTATGTTAAGTTTAAAGGGTTTTCATTCACATACTTAAACCAAAAAGGACATTTGGGCTATTCGGATTTTTTTGTTGAATTTGGGGTTAATAATTTAGATTCCTTTTTACACTTTATATCAACACCCGGACAGTATGGCAATGTAACATTTGAAGATGGTTTTGTTTACAATTTTCAACAACCCAAAATGTTAGACTCACTAGTGTATGATCTAAATACTGCGTCTTGCTTTTGTAAATATGAATATTTAGTACAAGATAGTGAAAGAAACCTTTTTTTAGGGATAAAATTTCATGAAAGTCTTATAGGTTGGGTTGAACCAGGTGTGATTATTCTAGATGAACAACCAGATAATACTAAATATTACGTTTTGGGAAAGTTTCAATACCGCGACAAGGAATACAATATTGCAGTAGGGAGTGCTAATAAACATATTAGTAAGTTACATATACATTAGACTATCTGAAGTTTTACATTAGAAAAATTATGAAAAGAAAAATCAAAACTTTAATTTTAATAATCCTTTTTCATTTTTTCATTTTCTTTATTATTCCTCCAATTCCGAGTAACTTTCTCATTCCTAAAAATACATTATGGTATTACATATCTGTAGGAGCAATTCTACCAATATTATTTTCCTTTGTGTACATTTTTTACAGATTATTCTCTGGTTTGTTTAATTGGTCAGGTTTATCAACAAAAAATTTTATTTCAACAACTATTTATGTTCTCTTCTTTATCTATTTAAGTACCTATATACATAAAAAACGTCAGGATATAATACTTGCCGAAACTGGAACTATAAGAAATGGTATAATTGTGGAATTTGAAAATATAGATTTTGGAAAATCGCGTTATTATTATAAAATATTAGGTTTGGATAAAACGGTATTTGGTATGATTGATAGAAATCATCGTTTATACAATGAAATAAGTGGTAATTCTGATACCTTAGACTTACTAGTGTCATCTAAATCAAATTATTACTTCAAGCCACTTCGAATTAAACCCCAATAGAATAGTTTATTGAGTTTTCCCTCAGGTTGGTCGCGGAAGACCAACCTGATGAAAATGTAGTTTTAAGTTATGAATAGAATCCTTATATTCAATAAGGCATCGACCATTCATTCTAAAACTTGTATCTATAGGATCATATGGTAGTTTAAATTTTTCTTGAGCTTCGCACTTAAAAATGACGCAATTTGCTATGATTAATATAATTATCTTTATTTTCATATTTTTATAATTGATTTTTAAGATCTTTTAAAACACTCTTTGATAATCTTTGTTTTTCCACTTTGGGATCTTCGCCTAAGCGAGACCCCAAAGTCAGAGGCTATTCAATTCTTTTAATTGGCTTTATAACTATATGTAAAATTATCATTAGCACAACTACAAATTCCTTAATAACTGAAAATAAAACCAAAAGCCCTATTCCATATCTACGAATCATAGACTTATTAGGGTCAATAAAACAGGCAAGAAAAGTGTATAAAATCCATAAGGAGAACAGTAATAATTCGGCAAGAATAATCCACCATAAAACCCGACTGTTAAAAATCACTTGCATTATTAATAAAACACAATTAAAGAAAATGAAATACATTTTGTACATAAATCTTACATCGCTTGTAGCGTATGAATCTTTTACGTTCATTATAAAATAAGCTAGTAAAATAAGCAATACTGCACCCACCACAATTCGTTGATAGATATTCTTTCTTAGCATTTCCTGAATTTTACCGATAAACATCCTGCTACAAGCTGCTAAACACTAAACACTCAAAACTCCCTCAACCTCCTCCGCCACATGCTTTTTCAATTTCACCACCACAGATTTAGAAGTGGGCGTATTGCTACCATCTGCCGTGCTGTTAATAGGCACTAACACATTGGTTTCTGGAAAATAAGTGGCACAGCATTGTTCCGGGATATTGTAGGGCAACACTATAAATTGGTGGGCAACCCTTTCTTTGTTATCGTGGTAATTATAAATATCAACAACTTCTCTTTTCGATAAGCCCAACTTTTTAATATCATTCTCATTCATTAAAATAACCCTTCTTTCGTTGTATATCCCACGATAGCGGTCATCTAAACCATAAATAGTGGTATTAAATTGATCATGACTTCTAATGGTCATCATCATCAATTCGTCTTCTAAAAGCGGGAATTTTTCCGCAACAGAAATGGTGAAATTGGCTTTGCCTGTATGGGTGTTGTAAACGTTGTCTCTAGCGCCATTCGGCAAATAGAACCCTGCAGGAATCCTCACCCTTTCATTGTATTGATTAAACCCAGGAATACAGGCTTCTATACTTTCTCTAATGGGATCATTGTGTTGTAAATAACTGTTCCAGTCAACTTTAGAGTTTTGTAGAGTAGCCAATGCCAAATAACAAACAATATGAGCCTCACTCAAAAAATGCTCTGAAATAGGGTTTAAACTTCCTTTAGATTGGTGCACAATGCCCATGGAGTTTTCTACACTGACAAATTGCAATTCGCCATTCACAAGGTCTTTATCTGTTCTGCCCAAGCAAGGCAACATCAATGCCTCTGCACCATGAATTAAATGGCTTCGGTTTAGTTTGGTGCTCACATGTACGGTCAAATTACATTTCTGTAAAGCTTCTGCCGTAAAAAAAGTATCAGGTGTGGCAGAGAGGAAATTTCCACCCATGGCAAAAAATACTTTGGCTTTTTCTTCATGCATGGCATGGATACATTCAACTACATCATAACCATGTTCTCTAGGCGGATTAAAACCAAATTTATTTTGAAGACTGTCTAAAAATGCCTCAGATGGTTTTTCATAAATCCCCATCGTTCTATCGCCTTGCACATTGCTGTGTCCACGCACAGGACAAGTGCCAGCACCCGGTTTGCCAATACTGCCTTTTATCAATAATAGGTTTACGATTTCTTTAATGGTATTCACCGCATTTTTATGTTGTGTTAGTCCCATTGCCCAACAAGCGATGATTTTGTGTTTGGTGCTCAAAACATCAGCAACCTCTTGAATTCTTTCAAGTTCAATTCCACAAATATCAATAAGCTTGTTGATGTCTAATGATCGAATATGTTCTAAATATTCCGCAGCACCATGCGTTTTTTGATTGATAAATATTTGGTCGAAAACAGCACCAGGAGCATTGTCTTCATTTTTTAACATTAAATGAACAATGGCTTGTATCAATGCCATGTCTGCATTCAGTTTTACCTGCAAGTAAATGTCTGTTAGTTTAGCCTTAATACCCAAAGCACCTTTTATTTCCTGTGGATTGCTAAAATTCAGCAAGCCCGTTTCAACAATAGGATTGATAGAAATAATGGTTGCGCCATTTTCTTTGGCTTTTTGCAAAGCACTCAGCATTCTAGGGTGGTTTGTTCCAGGGTTTTGACCCAATATCAAAATGACTTCTGTATCATAAAAATCTTCTAGCTTAACAGAACCTTTTCCAATTCCCACTGTTTCATTGAGCGCCATTCCGCTACTCTCATGACACATATTGCTACAATCTGGCAAATTGTTAGTGCCGTATTCTCTTACAAATAATTGATATAAAAATGCGGCTTCATTGCTGGTTCTGCCTGAAGTGTAAAAAACAGCCTCATTTGGACTTTTTAGCACATTCAAATGCTTAGCAGTGAGCTCAAAAGCAGATTTCCAACTGATGGGTTGGTAATGGGTTGCGCCTTTCGGCAAATACATGGGTTGCGCAATCCTTCCTTTTTTTCCAATTTCATAATCGGATAATTCCGCTAAATCAGCAACACTATTTTCCTCGAAAAATTTGGTGGTTAATTTTTTGCTCGTGGCTTCTTCTGCAATGGCTTTGGCTCCATTTTCACAATACTCTGCAATTTTGCTTCGGTCGTCATCAGGGTCAGGCCAGGCACAGCCGGGGCAGTCAATTCCTCCTTTTTGGTTAAGATCGCTCAATGCCTTTAATCCTCTGGCAATGCCCATCTCTCCAAATACATGCTTGGCAGATGAAAAAACGGCTGTCCATCCAGCTGCAACAACTTTGGGTTCTGCTAATTTAAGCCCAGTAAACTTTTCTGGTGGCTCTGGATTGGGTATAAGGTGTTTAGGTTTCTTTGGCATTTTATTTATAATTACATGGGAAAGCGCTTAAAATGTAAAATTTGACATTATTTGGGCTAGTTCTTCTGGCTTTTGTGTTCCAACCACAAACTTACCAAATTTTGAGTGGATTTGTAAACCTTTATTTCCACTAGCATTATAAACCGTACCATATTTAAAACTTAACCGCAATCCATAGCCAACAAAACTATATTGTATAATTTCAGCTTTCTTTACATCTCGCCATTTTACCTTTTTATCTACGAAAAAAGAATATTTGATGTGAATGTATTCATTGGTAATGGTGGTAATAATTTTTAATAAATAAAAGAAATAACACAAACCCAAAATTCCAAGTGTTGATAGTATTAAAACAAAATCAGGAGCGGGCTTATCTCCAAATGGCTTTCCTAAAATTATTTGTTGAATATCGCCATAAACAAATATCGACAATATGCCTAAAAGCAAAACCCATAGCCACCACTGACTCATTTTTTGTTCTTCTTTAAAGAGTATTTCCATGTAGGATAGTTTTTGTTCTCGTTCCAGCCTGTCCGGAGCTTGACCAACGGCTCGAACGGACTGTTGCGTTTTTAATTTTTAGTTGCGAATGCCTAAATGACAAAATAAGGTTTACAGCCCATTGTGAGCGAAGCGCAGCAATATCAATCATTTTCCATTTAATATTCAAAATTATATCTTACTAAGCAATGGATTAGGGTAATTGTCTCCTTGGTCTTCATGGGTTTCATCTAAGCATACAAAATCCTTCTCAACCAAAATAAATAATGCCTTTCCATTATTTAAAGGCATATCAAAATGATGACCTATTTGTTCTCCATCTCGCCATTCATTGGTTTTTGATGCAGGGAAATAAATGGTAATCGTATTATTGGTAAAAGTGGCTTCCAATTGCTCTATTCCTGACTTCAATTTTAAAGCATAAGTAAACGCTTGTTCATTAAACTCGGTATATTCTTCAACAATTCCGCTTGATGCCAACAAATCTACTTCTGATTTAGTCAGTCGGTATCGCAATGTATTGCCTTTTATTCTTATTTTCATCGCTCAATTGTATGCTTCAAAAATACGGCTTTAGGATTGGATTTGGGCAATTATTGAGTCTTTTTACTGAAAAGGAAATCCTAATGGTTAACTAACATCTCGTCTTATCTGAGATTACTGCGCTTGCGCGCGTAATGGACGGACGTTTAAGTTTCAAGTCCTTTTGAGCCATTCATCAATTTGAGAACAAGCTATTTTCGATTGGAAATATTAAATACTAAAAACTAAACATTCAAAACTCAAAACTATTTCGCCCTATCTCCCTGCCTAATAACATAAACAGCAAATAAAATCACAACCATACCCACTATTTGCAGTAGGCGTATATTTTCCATGTCCCAAATACCCCAAAGCAAGGCAAATGCAGGCATAATAAAAGTTACAGAAGATGCAAATAGGGCAGAGTTCAGTTGCACCAGCCTGTTAAACAAAATCATACTCAAAGTGCTGCCCACAATACCTAAAATGGCTAATAAACCCAATGCTTTGAAAAAACTGGCATCCATAACCAAGGGGTGCGATATGGTTGAAATGGGTAAGGCAATTAAACCCAAGATGGCACCAAAAATAAAAGGGGTGGCTCCTGTAATTATAGGATTGATATCAGAAAGTCTGCTTTTTAAAACGTTTACGGAAATTCCATAGCAGAAAGAACCTAATATTGGCAAACTAAAATAAAGCCATTGGTTACCAATATTTACAGTGTCATTCCCTTGTAAAACCAAAACACATCCCAAAATTCCCATAAAAGCACCAGTGTAATGCCAAACCTTAGCTTTGAAATTAAAAAACAGGATGCCTAAAAGCAAAGTAAAAATAGGGGACAAGCCATTTAAAATTCCAGACGTAGCGCTATTAATACCCTTGCTAGCAAATGCAAACAATAAACTGGGTATGGCGTTGCCAATGATACCAATAATGATCAAATCTCTCCATTGATTTTTGGTAAATTTCCTAAAAGCTTTATATACCAAAGGCAATGCTGCTGTGCCTGCAAACAAAAGGCGCAAAGATGATATTTGAATAGGACTAAAAACAGGATTTACTTTTTTCATGATGATAAAAGATGAACCCCAAACTGCTCCTAATGCCAGCAGTAAAATGTATGAAATAAGCCTGTGTTTGTCTTTCACTTAACGCGTTAGTATGATGTATTCAGTAATTACTTTGTTTAAAAACTCTTTGTTTTCATAAGTGGTATTTTCAACCTTCAATAAAGTTTTAATTTTGCTTGCTGCTTTTTCCAATATTTGATGATTCAATTTCCCACCATGTTCATGCAAAATATTTTTTAATACAATTACGTCTTCTTCATTCAATCTTTTAACCATCGGAAACTCAATATTGTATTCTTTCGCAGACTGTATTTCTCTAATTTCTTTGAGCGTAAATCTGGGATTTTTCCTTTTAACAATTACCGTTGTTCCTGCAAATTTATCACCCAAACTTTGCCCATACTTTGAAAAACCGATAAGGGCAACGGGTAACAATCCAAAACTCAACAGTATTTCAATGAGTTTTAAAACATACCTTGTAAAATACTCAACCATGGTGCAATGTTTTCCATTGATAGCAACCACAGAAAGGCCAACGGCTATTTTTCCAACACTTTGCCCATTAGTCCAAACTTCAACCATCAAAGGAGTAAAAAAGAAAATTAAAATAAAAATCATTTGTACAATTCCTTCAAAGACTAACAATTCTCCTATAACTGAGATAATTAAAAGAATGGCTAAAAAATAGATTATTGCATCAATTAAAAATGCTGCAATCCTTTGCAGAGCATTGGCAATGGTGTACTGAACTATTACACCATGAGGGTTCTCAAAATTTATTGTTTTCAAAATTTTTTTAAGCGCGGTAAAAGTAACATATTTGATGCGAAATTTATTTGTGCGCGAGTCAGATTTTATAAAGAACAATGAAATTAAATGGGAAAAACTGGATAAAACCACTATTCCGCAAAATGATGATTTGGTTACTAGCTATAGTGAAGTGAGTGAAGACACGTCTTATGCAAGAACGTATTATAAAAATCGCTCGATTCGGGTATATCTAAATTATCTATTGGGTAAGTTAGAGTCTGACCTGATGAACAAGCGTTCAAAACTGGATAGAAACTTTGGGCAGTTTTGGAAATACACCATACCCAAAGCCATGTATCAAGCACGAAAAGTCCTTTTATTGGCATTTTTGGTGTTTTTGGTTTTTACAATAATTGGGTATTATTCTGCTGCCAGTGATAATAATTTTACCCGAGAAGTTTTTGGAGACAGTTATGTTACCATGACCCTGCAAAACATTGAAAAAGGGGATCCTATGGCGGTTTATAAACAACAAGAACCGCTTGAGATGTTCTTTCAAATTGCATTTAATAATATCAGGGTTGGCTTGTTTGCTTTTGCCTTGGGCTGTTTATTTGGAATTGGCAGCTTATTTTCTATGTTGCTTAATGGGATAATGATAGGGGCCTTTATGCATTTTTTTTATTCCAGAGGACTGTCTGGAGATTTTAACTTGGCCGTTTGGATGCACGGAACTTTTGAGATAGCCATGCTTATTATAGAGTCTGCCGCAGGTTTTGTTATGGGTTTAGGGCTTGTTAATAAAGGCAATTATACCACCCAACAGAGTTTCTATCTGTCATCCAAAAAAGGAATTTATATTTTAATTGCCACCATTCCGTTTACCATTTTTGCAGCTGTCATAGAGTCATTTGTAACCAGGTATACAGAAATACCCAATTATATTAGAGCAGGTTTTATCATTGCCTGTCTGCTATTTACGCTTTATTATTTTGTAATCTATCCTTTCCTATTGAATGCCAAAAAACCTTTTGAGGAGGATGAGGAATTAAATTTTATTGAAGCAGATAAAACAGAAACGCTGTTTTATCTGCGGTTTAAAAAACCTACTTTGGTGGCACTTGACACCCTTTCTAAAAACTTTGGCTTTGTTTTAAAAATAACATTTACACTGGTAATTCTGCTGGTGGCTTTGTCAAAAATATTTCATTTTGGCTTATTTAATGAACTCAAATTTGGTGTGATAAACGGGATATTCAATGGCGAAAACTTTGTCAATATGTTTGTTAATTTAGGTTGGTTGCCGCAGAATATAGGTATAATTGTTACTTCTACGGGAATATTAGCCACCTCGCCTATATGGGGCTTTGCTTTTTATATGATTGCAGTGCGTATTTTAAATAGCTATTCCCAAACTGATTTAAGATTTTCTGTTTGGCAATGTTTTCAGTTCATCATTGTTTTTTGCGCGCAAATGGCAATATTCAAATTTGCACCCATGCTTATTTCATTGTTGTCCATACCCCTGTTTATTAATATTCTTGTAGCCTTAATCTTTGAAAATGGTTTCTCAAAAGCTATTGGCAATTCTTTTAAATATGGATTGTTTAAAACCAATCAATGGGTAGGTTTTTTAACTTGTATTTTTATCAGTTTTTTGCTTGCATACCTTTTGCATAGTCCTTTGTTTTGGACAATATCCAGTGTGGTGGAATTGTTTTATTTAAAAGAGGATTTGGCCTTTGTGGATATGGTAAAAATGATATTATTGGGCTTGGCTTTATTGGTCATAATTTCATTTTTCATTTTAGCTGTGGCAATAGCTGCAGCCAATTACTTGCTCAACAAAGAAATGACCGAAAGAAACCAATTGACAGAAGCCATAGATAAAATGGCACTGAAAAAGCAAATATTAGGTTTTGAAATTGAATGATAGTTTATAGCGGAACATATCAACGACAATTCAAGCATTTGGCATTATTGCTGTGCTTATTTTTTAGCATACACGCTCATGTTTATGGGCAAAATAATTTAAAATATGAGCAATCAAAAATCAATACAGAAGATTTTAAAAAAGCCGCAAAACAAGCCAATCAAGCCGTAGATTATAGTGATGAGTTTACACCAAAACCCAAAAAACCAAAAGGCCAAAAAGGTAAAGAAAAGGGGGATTCTAACGCATACAATCCAAATTTTAATCTTCCCAGCAATAATAAAATTCTTTATCCTTTGCTAATTATTGTTGCTTTGGCACTGGTTGGCTTTGTTTTATACAGCATTTATAAAAACAATTTATTAACTAAAAATTATTATGAATCTGATGAGGAGAGTGATCGATTTTCAAAAATGAACCTCAATGACCCTTTGCAAGATTTTGTAGGTAATGGGCAGTATAGATTAGCATGCAGAATATTATATCTAAAGATGCTTCAAGACTTGGTGAAGCTAAAGGCAATAATTTGGCGTAATGAAAAAACAAATTGGGATTATTTTAATGAAGCTCGACCGAGTAAAATCGTAAATGAGCAGGGGTTAAAAAGCATAACGCAACGGTATGACAACTTGTGGTATGGAGAAAATGAACCCAATTTAACAGAGTTTAATGAGTTTCAGCAATTAATTAATCAGCTAAACAAGCCATGAAAAGCAATAAGAACATTGTTTTAATCGTAATTGGCATTTTGGTAGTGGTAGCCTTGCTTTTATTTTTTGGCGACAAGGGGAAACGGTACGATTGGTCAACCAATAAATTGGATTATGATAGCAGAGAACCTTATGGATTGCGTATTCTCAATCAAACTTTAAAATTGAAATACAAGCAGTTTCACAGCTATAATAAAAACACCATGGCCAGTTTATATCAATACACCCAACCCACGGATTATATTGCTATTGGAAACTATTTGAATTACAAAAGAAAAGAGGTGGATAGCTTATATAATTTTGTAGCCAAGGGAAATAATGCCTATTTGGCTTTTGACGAAATGAGTGATACGATATTGATGCGTTTTGGGATTCCTAAACAGGGGAGAGAATTTTTAAGGAATACAAAAACTAAAGCAGGGGTCAATTTTTTTCATCCTCAATTAGCAAAGAAAACAAATATTTCAGTGGCTATAAGAGAGCATTTTAATAAAAAAACCAGTTTTTCATGGAAGTATCAAAAGCCTTTAGATTTCAATAAAGTTCCAATTGAAAATACTGAAATGACAGAGGTTTATGATGAGTATGATAGTTATGATAGTACCTATTATGATGAAAATAATATTGAAAGTAATGCTGATTATAATTTTGAAGATTATTTTTATGGCGAGGATTTTCTAGCAGGTGTTCAACCTGTTAACCAGATGTATGATATAGCTTATTTAGATGATAAGGAACAAGTGTTGTGCAGGAAATACACCATAGAAAAGGGGGCATTGTATATTATGCAAAACCCCATTCTGCTCAGTAATTTCTTTTTCACCAATGATACCCTAACGGATATTCCTGTGGGTCTACTAAGCCACTTGAATGGTGAAAATTGTGTTCTAGATATCGAAGCTGCCAACTTTAAAATTGGTAGTTTTTCCGCCAATTCTAAAAATACCCCTTTGCGTTATATGCTCAGTAAGGTTTGGTTTAAAAGATCAATATATGCTTTGCTGCTTTTGGCATTGTTTTTTATTGTTGTTTCATCATTTAGAAAAGAAAGACCCAATGCAGTTTATACAGCGCCACAAAATAAAAGTGTTGACTTGATTAAAAATATTGCCGCTGCCCTTTACGAAACAGATAATATTGCAAAAATAAAAATTTACATTTCAGAGTCATTTGACTTTTGGAAAATGCAACAAGGTAGAAATTTAGATTTTCTAAACCCCGATGATAAAACTAAACTTGAAAGATGCTCCTATTTAAGCCGCAGAGAATTATTAAGTTTGCAAGAGATAAATGAATTTGAAACCACTTTTTTTCAACTAAAAACAATATATGGAAACGCCTAATAACCACAATTTACAAGACCCCAATCAGCCCACCAACCAAACGGGAGTTGAAAGTACAACAAGCCCAATTCTAAACTTAGATGTAAGCCCTGTTCAAAATGCTTTGCAAAGTTTGAAGCAAGAAATTGCCAAAGTCATTATTGGACAGGAAGAAGTATTAAGTTTATGCTTTGCATCAATGCTTATTGGAGGGCACGTTCTGATAGAAGGAGTGCCTGGAGTAGCTAAAACGCTCATGGCAAAATCAATTGCAAAAGCCCTGAATTTAGATTTTTCTAGAATCCAATTTACTCCTGATTTAATGCCAGCAGATGTTACGGGCACTTCCATTTTTAATTTAAAAAATGCTGAGTTCGAGTTTGTGAAAGGCCCGGTTTTTACCCAAGTCTTGTTAATTGATGAAATAAACCGCTCACCAGCAAAAACACAAGCGTCCTTGTTTGAGGTTATGGAAGAGAAACAAGTTACCAATGATAACAAGACTTTCAAACTTGAACTTCCATTTTTTGTAATGGCAACCCAAAACCCAGTGGAGCAAGAGGGAACTTATCAATTGCCTGAAGCTCAATTGGATAGATTTTTATTCAAAATTATTATTCAACTGCCAGCATTGAATGAGGAGATTGAAATTCTAAAGCGTTATCAAGAGGATTTTGCACAAGTACAGGCAAAAAATATCCATGCTATTCTCACAAAAGACAACATCATTCAATGTCAAAAGATAATTGAACAGGTTAAAATTTCTGAACAGATTTTAAAATATATTAGCCAAATAGTGGTTGCTACCAGAGAGCATCCAGACATTTATTTGGGTGGTAGCCCAAGAGCATCTTTAAACATTATGAAAGCAAGCAAATGCAATGCAGCATTGAATGGTAGAAACTTTGTTACGCCTGATGATGTTAAATATGTCAGTAGTTTTGTGTTAAATCACCGGTTAATCATGCAGCCAGAAAGAGAGATGGCTGGAGTACATGTATCAGAAATTATGGATGAAATTTTTACAACCATTGAAGTACCTCGATAAAAATTGCTAAAACTTTATCCTACATATCGTTTTTTTATTGCACTGTTAATACTTTGTTGCATTGCTTTTTTTATTGAGCTGTATGCCAACTTGTTTACTGTATTAATTTTGGCAGCAGCAGGGTTTGTAGCTTTGGTTGCTATTGAACTATTGATGCTTTACTCAACAGCTGCGCCATTTAATGTTAATAGAAGATTGCGCAGCAATTTATCATTGGGCGATGAGGAATTTATAGAGCATACAGTTAGAAACAATTTTTCATTTAAAGTGCGGATTTTATTGAGAGATAATTTGCCCAATACATTGCAAATGAGAAACTTTGAAATAAACGCAGGATTACAAGGTGGGCAAAAGAAAATTTTTACAACTTCCATCAAACCCACAGTGCGTGGGGAATATCACTTTGATTTTATCGATGTGTTTGCCAGTGTTGGTTTCGGGTTTGTACAAAGAAGAATAGATTATAACTTGTCTTTTATTGCAAAAGTGATGCCCTCTGTTATTCAACTAAAGAAATATTCAATTGCCAATATCAAAAACTCCGTATTGTTTTATGGAGTTAAAAAAGTAAGGAAAATTGGACACAGTTATGATTTTGACCACATTAAAAATTATACTATGGGTGATGATATTCGCAGTATCAATTGGAAAGCGACCTCGAGGAGAAAAGAGTTGATGGTCAATCATTATGAAGATGAAAAATCACAGGCTGTTTATTGTATTTTAGATAAATCAAGAAGTATGAATATGCCTTTTAACGGACTTAGCCTCTTGGATTATTCTGTAAACAGCACTTTGATAATAGCCAATGCGGCACTTCAACATCAAGATAAAGCAGGTTTGATAACCTTTTCTGATGTTTTGGGAAACGTAATGCCTGCAGCCAATAGCAAGGCGCAATTGGGATTAATTTACGAAACTTTATACAATCAGAAGCATCGCACAACCGATGCTAACTACCCTTTGCTTTATTATAGTTTAAGTAAATTAACAGGTAAGCGCAGTCTGTTTTTTCTTTTTACAAATTTTGAAAGCATGCACTCTTTGGACAGGCAAATTGGCGTAATTTCTAGGATAGCTAAACATCATGTATTGGTAGTTATTGTTTTTAAAAATACAGAAATTGAAACCAAGTATCGCACTAGGATTAAAGGCAAAGCAGCTATTTATGAGCAAGCGGTTGCGGAAAAATACATCACAGAAAAGCAAAAAATCGTTAAAAAAATAAGGGGCTATGGTATTCGCTGTATCTATACCAGTCCTGAAGATCTGAATGTTAATACGTTAAATGCTTATATTCAAATTAAAGCATCGGGTATAATTTAACAAGATTATTTAACCGTTTGTCAATCGTGATGTTTTTGTGGCAAATATTATTCTTTTAATAACTAATATTGCACCAAGAATGAATAAATATTTAAAGTTTAGTGCTATTTTATTAATGGGTTCATTTGCCATTAATTCTAATGCACAATGTTTGACAGACCAAATGGCAGATGAGTTTTTGAAAAATCATCCTGAAGCCGCTGCTAAAATGATTTTAATGGAAACCGAACACCAAGAATATAAGAACGCTGTAAATGGGCGCGTTCAAAGAAGGGCAACGTATATTATTCCTGTTGTTTTTCATGTAATACACAATGGTGGTACTGAAAATATTTCAAGAGAGCAAATATTGGATCAGATTAAAATATTGAACGAAGATTTTCAACGGTTAAATTCTGATACTGCAGATGTTAGAGCTGTTTTTAAAAGTAGGGTTGCAAATTTGAATGTCGAATTTAGGTTGGCAACCATTGACCAAAATGGAAATTGTTTTGATGGTATTAATAGGGTAAAATCAAACTTAACTTTTGAGGCAGGTGAACCAGTAAAGTCATTACCTGGAGTGCAATGGGCTTATACCAAATATCTAAACATATATACAGTAAGTAGTATTGAGTCCAGTAATGCCAATGGTACCATATTAGGATATGCGCGCTTTCCTTGGGCAACAAATCAAAGCCAAGATGGTATTTTGGTCCGCGCAGATAGAGTAGGCAAGAACGGATCAGGCAGTTATAGAACATTAACGCATGAGGTGGGACATTGGCTTGGTTTAATGCATCCATTTCAGGGAGGTTGCAGTACGAGTCAATTTAATTCGGATAATGTGGATGATACGCCACCAGTTTTCGAGCAATTCACAAATGCTAATTGTCCCGCAAATAGTAATAGTTGTCATAATGATAGTCCCGATGAATTAGATTTATGGGAAAATTACATGGATTATAGTCGTGATATTTGTCAGACTATGTTTACGGCAGGACAAAAAGTGAGAACAGATTTTTTCTTAACTTCCAATAGCTATACTAGACGCTTAAATATTAGTGCCTCCAATTTAATTGCAACTGGAGTTAACAACAGTAATGTTGCTCCAAGTCCATACTTTTATGCAGATAGAAGAGTAGTTTGTATGGGTGAAAATGTTAAATTATTTGATGGGTCTTGTAAAGGTACCGTAACATCAAGGCAATGGACTGTTGACGGGGCTACAATTTCTACCACCAATGCAGAGAATTTTACGACTTCATGGAATGAACCTGGCAAATACAAAGTATCTTTGAAGGTAACCAATTCTAATGGATCCAACACTACTTCCGTAGATAATTATATTGAAGTTTTGCCAGCAATTGGAGTAATAAAAGACCCTATTTCAGAAAGCTTTGAGCAAAATAATATCCAAACTTCCCCATTAGTGTTCAGTAGTGCTTCAAGCACCCCCTTTACTTATATAACCGATGTGGGAGAAGGTAGCAGTAAATGTCTGGTTGCAGACATAAAGGTTTCTACCCCAATTGGGAACAACTTTACACTTGAAACCAATAGCATTGATTTAAGAAAGTTAAGAGGTTTAAATCGATATTTTTCTTTCTCTACAGCCTATACGAGACAAACTGCATCTTCTTCAGAAGAATTGCGTGTATTTTTATCTCAAGACTGTGGCAACTCATGGCAACAAATATTTTTTAGAACTGCAGGTGGATTGGGTAAAAATACGCCTATTGCCAGCAATACTAAACCGACCAATGATAACCAGTGGTTTAGACAAATAGTTTATTTATCGGATAACTTGCTGACCAATGACTCTAATTTTAAAATAAAAATTGAAATAACTGCAAATGGGGGCAATCCAGTGTACCTTGATAACATTAATTGCAGTCAATTTACAACAGCTATTGATGATGTGAATGCAATAAAAGCAGAAATTTTCCCAGTTCCTGCAACAAACTTTTTATCCATAACAACCTTAGAAAGTGTAAATGGGTTAAACATACTAAATACTTTAGGTGCAAAGGTTTATGTAGAGTCCTTAAGGGTTCTTAACAATGGATTGAAAAATCACCAAATTGATGTTTCTAATTTAGCTAATGGAGTTTATATAGTACAATTTACAACAGATAATAATACCTTTGCCCAGAAAATTATTATAAATAGATAATATTAATGGCAAAAAACTTAGTAATTGTAGAGTCTCCCGCAAAGGCTAAAACAATAGAAAAATATCTTGGAAGTGATTTCACAGTAAAATCCTGTTATGGACACATTAGAGACCTTAAAAAGGGCAATGATGCAGTAGATGTGGCCAATAACTTTAAACCCACGTATGTTGTATCTCCTGATAAAAAGGCCGTCATAAAAGAGTTGAAAGATCTGTCTGCAAAGGCAGAAATGGTTTGGCTAGCATCGGATGAGGACCGCGAAGGAGAGGCAATTTCTTGGCACTTATATGAAGTGTTGGGCTTGAACGAGGGTAACACAAAGCGAATCGTTTTTAATGAAATAACCAAAACAGCCATTCAAAAGGCTATTGAAAATCCGAGAACAATTGATAAACATTTAGTAGATGCTCAGCAGGCGAGGAGAATCTTAGACCGATTGGTTGGATTTGAATTATCTCCTGTTTTATGGCGTAAAGTAAAGCCTAGTTTGTCTGCAGGTAGAGTTCAATCCGTTGCGGTTAGACTTATTGTAGATAGAGAACGAGAAATTACAGATTTTACAAGTACTTCAGAGTTTAAAGTTACTGCACAGTTTGAAAACAGTGAATCTAAGTTTTTTAAGGCTGAAATGCCTCAGAAAATAAAAACAGAACAAGAAGCTAAAAAGTTTATAGAATCATGCAACAATGCTAGTTTTAAAGTTGATAATATTGATGTAAAACCTGCATTTAGAAAACCTGCAGCTCCTTTTACTACCAGTACCTTACAACAAGAGGCGAGTAGGAAATTAGGTTTTTCTGTTAGCCGAACAATGGTGGTGGCGCAAGGTTTGTATGAAGCTGGTTTGATAACTTATATGAGAACGGATTCTACCAATTTATCTGATTTTGCTAGAGATGCAGCTAAAGATGAAATTGTTTCTCAATACGGAAAAGAGTATTCCAACCCAAAGAATTTTGCTACTAAAAGTGCAGGCGCACAAGAAGCGCATGAGGCCATAAGACCAACAGATTTTGCTGTGCACAGTGCCAATATTGGCGATGCAGAGGCGAGATTATATCAGTTGATTTGGAAAAGAGCCATTGCATCTCAAATGAGCAATGCAGAATTGGAAAAAACCAATGTAAATATTAGCATTAGCACCAATGATAAACAATTAAGAGCCAGTGGTGAGGTTATAAAATTTGATGGTTTTTTAACAGTTTATTTGGAAGGCAACGATGATGAAGACGATGCGGAAGACAGTGGCTTGTTGCCAGCAATGTTTGAAGGAGAAGCTCTTAATTTATTAGAATTGGCTGCAACAGAGCGTTTCTCAAGAGCATCGCCAAGATATACGGAAGCCAGTTTGGTAAAGAAATTGGAAGAATTGGGTATTGGCAGACCATCTACTTATGCTCCAACAATTTCTACCATTCAAAAAAGAGGATATGTGGTTAGAGAATCCAGAGATGGAGTAGAGCGTCAATACAAACAAATAAAATTAATTGAAAGTAGCATAACTCAGCAAGTATTAAAGGAGATAACAGGTGCAGAGAAATCTAAACTTTTCCCTACGGATATTGGTATTGTAGTTACGGATTTTTTGAAGGAGCATTTTTCAGAAATAATGGATTTTGGGTTTACCGCTTCGGTAGAAAAAGAGTTTGATGATATTGCCAATGGTTTGACGAGTTGGGTAAAAATGATTGATGATTTTTATAATCCATTTCATAAAACCGTTGATTTAACCATGGAAACGGCAGAACGTGCCACGGGAGAACGTGAGTTGGGTAACGACCCTGTTTCTGGATTGAAAATTATTGCAAGAATGGGTAAGTTTGGACCTATGGTTCAAATTGGAGATAGTGAGGGAGAAGATAAACCAAAGTTTGCTGGACTAAATCCAGGTCAATCTTTAGAAACAATTACCTTAGAAGATGCTTTAGAATTGTTTAAACTACCTAAAGATCTAGGAACGTTTGAGGATAAATCTGTGCAGATTGGGATTGGTAGATTTGGACCTTATGTAAAGCACAACAGCAAGTTTGTTTCTATTCCTAAAGAAATGGATCCTATGGAGGTAACATTGGTTCAAGCCATTGATTTAATTGAGCAAAAAAGAATTTCAGATGCCAACAAAATCATAAAAATCTTTAAGGAAGATGAAGGTGTTCAGGTTTTAAATGGACGTTGGGGACCTTATATTGGGTTTGAAAAGAACTCCTATAAAATCCCTAAAGACGTTGAGCCAAAAGAAATTACTTACAAAGAAGCTTTAGCAATAATTAAAGCTGCTCCTCCAAAAAAGGGGAGAGGCGGAAAGGCTGTTAAAGAAACCAAGGCTGCGGCTAAAAAGCCAACCAAAGCGAAGGCAAAGCCAAAAGCGAAGGCTAAGAAGAAATAGGGCTTCGATTCTGCTATTTAGTGTAAGGATTAAATCAATTATCCCTAAGCATAATCTTAAATAGTCTTAGCTCAGGCAAAGGCGGAAACCGCTAGTTATTCTTTTTTAATAGCAAATATCCAATGATGATGAACCCAATTCCTGTAAGTGCAGGGGGCAATATTTCAGCTTTGAAACTTATTACAATCATTACAATTGAGATTATTAGCAGTAGTATTAATAGTATGTTTTTCATAATGGTATTTTTTTTTATAAGTTGTAAATGTGCAGTTATAGTATAATAGGCACACTCCAAATATAAGGTAAGAAATTTACTTTTCTATTTTTGATTTGTTAAATTAACTCAACATTTGGCAAAAATCATGTAGATGCATATTTTTAACATGAGCATCTTTGATTGGTTAATATTTTATAGAAATGGGAATAATGGATCATAATTTTAATTAGATTTGTATGATAAAATATTGCTTTAGCAGTTGAAATAAATCTAAAAGTGTCGAAATGTCAAATAGGTAAGCCTTGTTTTATATCAAGCGTGTTTACCTAGGGGAAAAATCCTGAAAAATTATAAAAGATTGGGAACAACTATTAGAAAACAAACTATGAAAAAATACAATCCAAAAATCCACCACCGCAGATCCATCCGATTAAAAGGATATGATTATGCACAGGCAGGATTGTATTTTATAACCATCTGTTGCCAAGATAGAATATACCGTTTTGGGGATGTTGTTAACGGTGAAATGAAACTGAGTCAATATGGGCAAATTGCCCATAACGAATGGCTTAATACCACCCAAGTAAGGAGCAATGTAGAACTGGGTGCATCCATCATCATGCCGAACCATATACACGGAATCATACACTTATCCGACATTCGTAAGGTCGAATTGCATTCGACCAATGTACTTGCTACAACGCATATACCGGATAACATAGTCGAATTGCATATACCCAATATAACGGATATGTCTGATGATAAAGGCGAATTGTATTCGCCTCAAACTCAAACGCCCGATAATCGTGGCGTTTTCAAAATGCCCCTGCGGTCGCCATCACAAACAATTGGTGCAATTGTTCGTGGTTACAAATCATCGGTTACCAAACAATGTGGTTTGTTGGGGTTAAATGGAAAATTGTGGCAACGCAACTATTACGAACACATAATCCGCAATGAACAATCATACCAACGTATTTCCGATTACATCATCAATAATCCAATAAAATGGGAGGCAGACAAATTTTTTAAGAAATAATATTCATCAAAGCAGAAGTAATATTAACGGCTCAACATCCAATAATCCTTCTCCAAATAATCTTAATTGATACAGTGGGGCATAGCAATTACCCTTGCGTTTTCGCCAACAACCAAGCATCTGCCATAACCAACCAAGACATTGCCTCTACCAAGGCACAAGCGCGTGGTACAACACAAGGATCATGCCTTCCAGTAACTGTTATTGTTTCTTCTTGATTGTCAGCATTTACGGTTTTTTGAGACTTTGCAATGGTTGCAGTGGGTTTAAATGCCAGTTTAAAATAAATATCCTCTCCATTGGATATGCCTCCTAGAATGCCACCACTATAATTATTTTTGGTAATCATTCCTTTATCTGAATCAATGGACAAGGGTTCATCATTTATTTCTGAACCTTTTCTGTGCGTTTCATCAAAACCCAATCCATATTGAAACCCTTTAACAGCGTTAATAGACAACATGGCATGTGCCAACATCGCCTGTAGTTTCTGTCCTTGCGGTTCGCCTAAGCCAACAGGAATGTTATGGATAATACAACCAACTTGTCCGCCCAAACTATCTCCCTCTTTGGAGGCTTGTTCTATAGCTTCTATCATTTTTAAAGCCAACTCTTCGTCAGGGCAATGAACTATGTTGTTGGTTTGTGCAATCATTTCCCAAGTTGGGTTTTTGCTTAATGTATGCGTGTATATCTGATGCGTATATGCTTTTATTTCAATGTTAGTTTGTGCTTTCAGCATCATGGCTGCAAAGGCAGCTCCCATACTCCAAGCAGCCGTGGTTCTAGCACTTGAGCGACCACCACCCCGGTAATCCCTTAAACCATATTTTTGATCATAGGTATAATCTGCATGAGAAGGTCTGTAAATATCTTTGATAGCCTCGTAATCCTTGCTTTGCGCATCATTGTTCGCAATGGTTAAAGCAATAGGTGCACCGGTAGTCTTATTTCCAAAAACCCCAGAAAGAATAACTGGCAAATCTGATTCTTTCCTTTGAGTTGTGATACTGCTTTGTCCTGGCTTTCTCTTGTCCATAAATGCTTGAAGCAAATCTAAATCTACTTTAATGCCAGCAGGGCAGCCATCAATTACAACACCAATTGCGGCTCCATGACTTTCGCCAAATGTGTGTATTTTAAATAAGTTTCCAAACGTATTGCTCATTGAAGGTCAAAGTTAAGTTGTTTTAGTTGTTCCCAATAATATGGGAATGATTTTTTTACGGAGTCTTCTCCTTCAATTTGGCAAGTAGTTTTTAAACCTAGTTGTGAAAAAGACATGGCTATTCTATGATCGTTATAACTGTTGATAATAATGGGATTGAATGTGATTGCTCTTGCATCAATTTTTAAAGTTGAAATATCTTTCAAAATCACGGTTACATTCATTCTTTCTAAATTCTTGATTAGAATATTCAATCTAGGACTTTCTTTTAAATTGAGAGTCTCTAGACCTTTGGCAGTAAAGGATAGTTTGTTCATGGCCATCGCAATAATAAAGTTTAGGGCAATATCTGGCTGATTTTTGAAATCAACAAGTTTCGGTATTTTTTCTTTATTAACTCCTTCAATCAGAATGCCATTATCTTGAATTTTATAAACAAATACGCCTTCATCCACCCAGCTTTTTATGAATGTACAGTCCCCTTGAACAAATGATAATTGTAAATCTTCGATAAATACATTGCATTGATTTGCTGCCAATGCCAAACTAAAGAAATAGGAGGCGGCTGACCAATCTTTTTCAATGTTAATTGATTCTGTAATTTTTGGAATATGTGCTGCAATTGTCCAGCTGTTTCCTGTTTTATTAATTGCAAACCCTAACTGCTGCATCAGTTTTGAAGTCATTTCAATATAGCTTCTAGAGTTTTGATTGGGTTCAATTGTAAGGGTTAATCCATCATCTAATAGCGGAGCAACCATCATCAAAGCACTTATAAATTGGCTGCTCTCAATCTGCTTGACAGCAACATGCTTTCCGTTCAGTTTTTTGCCTTTAATGAAAATTGAATATTGAGTTTTAGTAATTTCTGCACCCAAATCGCTTAATAATACAATCAAATCATCAATAGGGCGTTCAAAAAGTCGAGCATTACCTATAATTTCTCCACTGTAATGAGGACTTGCAGCTGCCAAAGCCAATGAAAATCTTAAAACCGTACCTGCTTCACCCGCATCTATGGTTTCGTTATTTCTTATAGCCTCAATTGCCTTTTGCATGGTCAATATATCTTGATTGGAGGTTTCAATAGTTTCACTTTTACCTAAGATATAATGAAGCACCAATAAACGATTGGCTATGCTTTTGGAGGTAGGTAAAGAAACTTCCCCTTCAAGCATGGCTGTTTTATGGGATACACTTAGCATTTAAAATCAATATAATGCCTTATTCCCATTCTTAAATCCTGCTCTTCAATTATTTCAACCTGCAGTTTGCCATGTGTCTTTAAAAGCGAGCAAACAATGCCGTTTAGGGTATTTTTTTTATCGTTTTTAGCAAAATTGATAATAGCATCAATAGCCTGTTCATCAAAAGATAGCTTTCCAAAGCAATCAAAGATATAATGCTCCAATTGTTTAAATACCCAATCATCCTTTAGCGTTGTTTTACATATAAAAGATTCTATCCATAAACCAGCGGCTACCGCCATTCCATGTGGTATGGTTTGGTTCATTTTTAAAAAATAACTTTCAATCGCGTGTCCCAAAGTATGTCCTGCATTCAATGCTAAACGCTGGTTTTTTTCAAAAGGGTCTGCCTTGATAATGTGGTGCTTAATATTTGCCCAGTCTTGAACGTCCTCATTTGAAATTGCATTCATTTTCGAAAATTCTGGCAAGGCTATGTTTGCTATCAAATGATGCTTTACAACTTCTGCCCAGCCACTTAAAAGTTCAGTTTTTGGAAGGGTTCCTAAAAATTTTGCATCACTATAAATCCCTAAGGCAGGATAAATCGTACCAATACAATTCTTTATCTCTAAATGATCTACTCCAGTCTTAGCTCCAATACCTGCGTCAACCATACAGAGTAGGGTAGTAGGCACATTGATATAAGCTATTCCACGCTTATAGATAGATGCCACAAAACCTGTTAAATCTGTTACCATTCCACCACCCAGCGCTATTAGTAAAGTCTTTTTATCAAAGTTTTGGGTTAACAAAAAATTAATCAAGTTCATAGCAGATGCTATTGACTTATTTTCCTCACCACTTATTATTGTATAAATTGAATTAAACTTTATTTCAGATAGGTGTGGAAGACAAAATTTTTTGGTATGCTCATCACAAATCAAAATAATTTGTCGACAATCAGCAATACTGATGGCTCTTTTTAAATTGCTGGTTAGGCGATGACTGTAAATTGCCGGTTGAAAGCCCATAAATATTTAAACCAATTGATTTTCTAATTCAGCAAGAACGACTCTCGGATTTTTTTGATTGTAAATAATGTCATAAACCGCAGTTAGAATTGGCATGTGTGTCCCTATTTTTTCATTAATTTTCGCCATGGTTTTAGTACTGTAATAACCCTCTGCCACCATATTCATTTCCATTTGTGCAGATTTTACGGTGTAGCCTTTGCCAATCATATTGCCAAAAGTTCTGTTTCTGCTAAATTGCGAATAAGCCGTTACCAACAAATCTCCTAAGTATGCATTTTCTTTTACATCCCTATGCTGTGTATGACAATCATCTAAGAAATGCTCCATTTCAGATAAGGATTTTGACACCAAAACAGCCTGAAAATTATCGCCATATCCCAAACCGTGACATATACCACATGCAATAGCATAAACATTTTTAAGCACGGCTGCATATTCTACTCCAAAAACATCATCGGTTTTTTTTGTTTTGATAAAACGACAGGCTATCAAATTCTCTAAATCTTGGGCAAGCTTTTCATTAACAGAGGCAATGGTAAGGTATGATAATTTCTCAAGTGCCACTTCTTCTGCATGACAAGGACCCGATATAACCGCCAAATTTTGCTCATCAATATTCCATGCATTCATTAAATAATGTCCTACTACCTGAAAAGTTTCGGGAATAATTCCTTTGATGGATGTGGAAACTTTTTTGTTGTCAAAAGCATTTTTTGACAGCACCGACAACTGTTCATTTAAAAAAGCCGCTGGAGTTGCCAGTATGATATATTCATTATTAGCAACTGTATCTATTAAATTTGTAGTAGGTTTTACTTGGTTTATATCAAAAGCTACACTGGAGATATAATTGGGATTATGCTTAAATTTTTTAATATGGTCAACGGCTTGCTGATTTCTCATCCACCAATCAATATTTAAGTATTTATGCTCTGTCAGTATTTTTACAATAGCAGTTGCCCAACTACCACCACCAATTACTGCTATTGAGTTTATTTGAGACATTTCAGGCAAATATAGTAAGTTTAATTTTAAAAGTGTCTGTAGAAAAATTAGAGCTTGTTTTTAAGTTAAATTATTTATCAATAGTATGTAGGAAAAAATAGTTTGAATATTAATTTAAACAATTAGGACCTTAGCATTTTTTGTAGGCATTGCCTTGATTAAAAATATTAACCTATACTCATAATAGGAATCAAGCTTTATTCAAAAAATATAACCCTTACTGCCCTTGTGCTAAACTAAATGCAATTTTACCATCAAATCGAATAAGGTTTTCAGTTTTAATGATATCAAATCCAGCTTCGAACAATTTTTTTGATAGATTTAAAACATCATCATACGAAACTGGCTTATCCATTTCCTTACTTGTAAACCTGCATCTCCAATGGTCTGTACAAAATGTTGCAGGATTTCCATTAGGGTAAATTTTCACTCCTCTATTGGTAATTACCACAAGATTTAAATTTCCTTCTTTGAATTGGGATATTAAATCTCCTAACATTTCAGCATTTTTATTGTCCTTGTTCCAATCTAAAAAAATATCAACACCTACAAGCTCCTTTTTCATCAAAGGCCTTGGTTTAATTTTAATTTGTATTCTTTTAGAAGAATCTTTGTTGTATTCAATTACTGGAAGGGTGGAAGGTTTTTGCCCTAATCTGGCTATAACTGCCTCTGCAAACTCTAGCGTTCCACATTTTTGTTTTGTTAAACCCTCCGTATATAAATCACCGGTATGAAAACCATCTTCTAGGGTTTTAAACCAGGCATTGTGAATACTTTCTGCCACTTCTGGCTGACCAATATATACCAACATTTGGATAGCTCCTAAAATCAATCCAGAAGGATTGGCAATTCCTTTACCTGCAATATCCGGAGCTGAACCATGGATAGCCTCAAACATGGCGAAATCATCACCAATATTGGCAGACCCACCAAGTCCTACTGAACCAGTTATCTGTGCAGCTACATCAGAAAGTATATCACCATATAAATTTGGCAATAATATAACATCAAAACGTTCAGGCGTATCAGCCAATCTTGCGGCACCAATGTCTACTAAATAACTTTCATTTTCTATGTCTGGATATTCTTTTGCGATTTCATCAAAGGTAGTATGAAACAAACCATCCGTTATTTTCATAATATTGTCTTTAACCATCACAGTAACTTTTTTTCTTCCGTAAGCGCGTGCATACTCAAACGCAAATCTTGCAATTTTTTCACAGCCTGGTTGAGTTATGAGCTTTAAGCATTGGGTAACCTCATTAGTTTGTTGATGCTCAATTCCTGCATAGGTATCTTCTTCATTTTCTCTAACAATTACCAAATCCATTACTGGATGTTTTGTCTTAACAAATGGATAATAACTAATACATGGTCGAGTATTGGCATACAGCCCTAAGGTTTTTCTAATGGTAACATTCAAACTTTTGTAACCACCACCAGATGGGGTAGTAATAGGAGCCTTTAAAAAAACCTTTGTACGATTTAATGAGTTCCAAGCTTCGGGTTTGATTCCACTTGTAAAACCTGCCAAATACGTTTTTTCTCCTATTTCTATGGTTTCTATGTCTAATTGTGCTCCTGCCGCCTCCATTATTTTAAGAGTGGCATCCATTATCTCTGGACCAATTCCGTCTCCATGAGCAACTGTTATTGATGTTTTTGTCATTTAATTATGCTGTAAAAAATTTGTGCTGCAAAAATAGGAATAGTATAGAAATAGACAAGCAATAGCATAGCTAAATATAAAAATATAGGGGCCACAAATATTACAAGAATAAATATAGCCTCAATTGAGCAATGCTCTATTTGTTACAAGCTTACTCGTTCCTTACTTTAACGCTATTACAACACTAAAACCACCTTTTAGTTGTGTACCTTTTTGGTAAGGACTGAAAAAAGGAATGTTTAATTCTTCATGATTGTTTCCAGAAATGGGCAAATTGATACCTCCGCCAAAATAAAAATCCAAAAATATATTTTCCATTACATTATTTCTAAAGCCCATCAAATATCCGAATGATGCAGAAGAGGCACTATGAATGGTGTTTACAGCCGTAGGGAAACCATTAGGATTATAGATAAAACCCTGGTATTTGGCACTCATGGTTTTAATATTTATATAAGGCCCAATAAAAAGATTATTGCTGTAGTTGTTGGTTCTTTTATAGAATCTATATTGCATTTCTGTCCTAAATCCAGACATATCACTGTATCCTTCATCTTTAATTTTTAAGGCACCCGCATTTTGGCTTAAATAAACACCGGCATCAATTTTAAATGATTGCTTTGGTGAAACAGGCTTTTCAAAACCAGCTTCTAAACCCCCAACGGTAAGGGAGAGTGGCATAATATGAATTAAGCTTTTAAATGACTGACTTTGAACTGTTTCCTGTTCATTTCCGCTTTTGGTAGCTGTTCTACTGCGTTGTCCAAAAGTTGACAATGTGCTCATTAATAGGCATATTGTTAATAGATTTTTTACTGGTTTCATACGTTATTTTTAAAACGAAAGTAACTGATTTTTTCAATTATTTTTAACTATTTAATTTATACCAAAAATCTTTCTTTTCTAAGAGAGGTCCATACAGTTTTTAATATTACTAATGTCTTTTTTAATATCCAGTAATGTATTGGTAATTTCAGTATTCTCAAAGTTTTGCGGTTCAAACTCATGGTTTATATAGTTCACAAATTTCCAAACTTCTATCACATCTTTTATATCTACCTCATAAGGCTCAAACTCTGGATTGGTGCTGCACAACAATATTTTTGATTTTTTATCTAATTGGTGATACACAGATTTGAAAACAATACCATCATCTTTTGTAACAATGATATATGGAAATCCATTTTGAATCAGTTGCCAATTTTCTAAATACTCTGCGGTAACATACGCTCCGTCCTTAACGGGTGGCATAGAATTACCTTTTATCGGAAAAGTACGATATTTCTTTTTCTCCGAAAGAAATGGTAAATTGAAGGCAGGTAATATTTTTATAAATTCAGGGTCTGCATAACCCGTTGTATATCCTGCACGGGCTTGGTGCGATACAAGCTCTATATTATCCTGATTTTGAGAATTTACAGTGGTTGCTAATATTCGTAAATTACCCCCTTTTAAATCTAAATCAAAACCCATTTCTAATTGTGAGAGTGCTTTTTCGCCCATGTTTGTTAGGTTGGTGCGCAACAAAGTATCCAGTCCTATAGAATAATAAGTAGAAATTAATATTAAGTTGTTGAAATTAGGCTCAACACCACCATTCTCGTAGCTATTATAGGCCGAACGGCTAATTTCTAAACTGCGAGAAACTTCTTCCTGAGAACGTTTTTTTCTTTTTCTCAGTAATTTTATATTGTCTCCAAAGTGGTTTAGTTTTTTCATAAGTGGATGTATTTTTTGTGATTGTTTTTAGACTCCATGTATTCTGTCAAATATTTACCAATAATAGCTGCAGTTTCTGGGTGTTCTTTCATCGGTATAATAATATTTTTTAAGATTTCAGGATTGAAATCAGGAAGCTTGTCCATAAAAGCAATGCCTTTAAATGCACCTTCTTGCACCCAAAGTAAAGATTTTTCTTCTGTGGTTTTTCCTTGATCCACCAGACAAAAGGAGGGGAGGTAGTGTTTCATTTTATCTGAAACCTCCAATAACAAGGCATTGTGTTGTTCTATGTTTTTGCAGGTGCATTCGCTTTCAATACAGGTTTCCTGCAAGCCACTTAGTCTTGGGCATAGTGCATATTCCTCTATCCACGATTGTAAATAAACCCTAGCGCTATATTGAGTGCTAAATAATGTAGATAAATTGGCAGATTTGCTTTTTACAATCGCCAGTTTCCATTCGTTGTTACGGTTTTGATAGTTGGCAATAGTAAAGGTATTGCTTGGAAATTTTTGGGCTGCATTGTAAGGTGGCCAATGCTTTTTTATTTCATCAGACTCTACAATGCTTGCCAATAAATCAGTTCCCGTAAGTGTGTAATCTATGCTGTATAAATTTTCGAGTAAAAGCCTGTTGGCAGTTCTAAAATGAGTTCTAACTCTGCTCTTAATATTTTTTGCCTTACCAATATATAAGGGTTTTTTATTTTTATCTTTAAGGTAATAAACCCCTGCCTGCATGGGTAACTTTTCATACTCTGCATCGTCTAAATAAGGCGGTAGTGCAAAAGCTTTTTTTTGCTTTTCAAGATGTGCTTGGATTATCTTATTCTTATCTTGAGCAACCAGTAAATGAAACAGTTTGACGGTCGCTTCCGTATCACCCATAGCACGGTGTTGGTTTTTTATGGGAATTTGCAATGCATGACAAATATTACCCAAGCTATAAGACTTATAGCCTGGTATAATTTTTCTGCCCAACCTCACTGTACAAAGCTTTTTGGGTTGATATTCGATGTCTCGTCTTTGCAAAGCTGCACTGATAAAACCCAGATCAAAACCTACATTGTGCGCAACAAACACGGCATCTTTTGCAAAATCAAGCCACTGCTCCGCAATTTCATCAAAAGTGGGAGCATTGGCAACCATTTCGTTTGTTATACCAGTGAGCAAAGTAATGTTGCGAGGGATAAAACTGTCGGGTTTTACCAAGGATTCAAAACGGTCAAGAATCGTTGTGCCATCGGTGATGATACTAGCAATTTCCGTAATGCTGTCGTAGTTGTTTCTACCACCAGTGGTTTCTATATCTGTAATACAATAAAGCATTGCCAAGGCTTCAAAGATATGTTTTGATAATTATATTAGCAAGTAAAAGATAAAATAATAGTCAAAGGCTTAATAATGATTAATTATAAATGTTTAATTTTGAATTGGCTATTGTAAATTACCCTCACATTTAGGCGCATTATTAGCAAATAACACAAACATAGAATTGTACTATTAACCTAGCGGTAATCTAAAGTAATTTATGTATATTTGTGCATGGAAAAAAATGACTTTAGAAGGGTAAGTGAATCAGCAAGATTTTTAATTCGCAAGCGCGCAATTCTACTTTTGCAATCAGGAATGAAGCAGTATGAAGTTGCAGAAATAATTGGGGTTAAAAAGGAAACAATTTGTGGGTGGAATATTTCATATAAAAAGGGTGGTTTTGAGGCCTTAAAGGGAAAAAAGACTGGAGTGAAATCAGAAGAT